>OHCT01000688.1_pt1 | contig 10357 bp, 9 predicted proteins | sample 1566871 | NCBI WGS metagenome assembly OHCT01 (sample SAMEA3879548, study PRJEB24766) | human gut metagenome | biome: human-associated habitat; feature: feces | place: USA | collected 1985/1987 | reverse complement strand
CACGCCAACTGCCAGTGGACGCACCTGCGCGCGTTTCAGGATTTGGTCGATCTCTTTATGCGCCAGTTTGAAATCCTGGCTGGCGGGCACCTGAAACTCAATCAAGCAGACATCATCATGGCTGGTGACAATACGCGCGCCAGTACCTGAGGCCAGCACGCGTTCAATGCGCGTGGAGCCTTGATCCGGCGTGTAGCTACAGCGCAGCTGCAGGTCGATTTCGCTGCCAGAAACTGGCTGTAAAGTACGGGCGTGAAGAACGGGAGCCGCCAGACGCGCCAGTTCGCTGGCCTCATCCAGACGCAGCAACGGCAGCAGGCAGGCATCTTTCACTTTACGCGGGTCGGCGCTGTATACCCCGGCGACGTCGCTCCAGATGGTTACGCGGGAAACTCCCGCCAGCGCACCGATTTGTGTCGCGGAATAGTCGGAACCGTTACGCCCCAGCAACACCGTTTCACCGGCGTTGTTACGGCTGATAAACCCGGTCACCACCAGACGTTTGCCCGGATGTTGTACCAGTAGCTGTTGCAGCAACGGGTAAGAAAGACCTGCGGTTGCGCAGCGCGTTCAGCGCGTAAAAACTCGCGGGCATCAAGCCAGGCCGCTGGCAGCCCTTGTTGATTAAGTACCGCAGACATCAGGCGCGCCGACCACACTTCGCCGTGGCCCACCACTTCCGCATACACCGCATCGTTAATACCACTGTCGAGCAGCGCCGCCAGGCGTTCCAGATCGCTGACAAAAGCGCTAATGAGGCTATCGGCTTCTTCAGCGGGTAGCAGACCGCTAATCAGATCGCACTGATAGCGACGCAGCGTTTGTTGAACCTGATGCGCAGAGAGACGATCGGTCTGGCTTAGTTTCAACCAGTTAATCAGCTGGTTAGTGGTGCTACCGGCGGCGGAAACCACCATCATATCGTCAGGCTGAGAGTACTCCGCCATAATGCCCGCGACACGCAAATAACACTTCACATCAGCCAGACTACTGCCACCAAATTTATGCAGTTGACGACCTTTCGCCCCTGCCTGCGCAATCACACTCATTTTTACCCCTTGTTTGCAGCCCGGAAGCCATTTTCCAGGTCGGCAATTAAATCTTCGCCATCTTCAATACCGGTGGAGATACGCAGCAGCGTCTCGGAGATCCCGGCGGCAGCACGCGCTTCTGGTGCCATGCCTGCATGTGTCATGGTTGCGGCGTGAGAGATTAAACTTTCCACTCCCCCTAATGATTCCGCCAGCGTAAACAACGACAGCCCGCCCAGGAAACGACGCAGCGTCTGCTCATCGCCATCCAGTTCAAAACTCAACATTGCGCCAAAGCCTTTTTGCTGGCGCGCGGCAATTTCATGCCCCTGATTTTCTGGCAGCGACGGGTGATACAGTTTTTTCACCAACGGCTGGGTTTGCAGATATTTCACAATCGCCTGCGCGTTGCGCTGCGCCAGCTCCATACGCGGCACCAGTGTTCGCAACCCGCGTAGCAGCAGATAGCTGTCAAACGCGCCACCCGTCACGCCAATATTGTTTGCCCACCAGGCAAGTTCAGTGACAACGTCCGGGTCTTTAGCAATCACCACGCCGGCCACCACGTCTGAGTGACCGTTCAGATACTTCGTACATGAATGCAACACCAGATCGGCACCTAATGCCAGCGGATTTTGTAATGCCGGGCTTAAGAAGGTGTTATCCACCACGCTCACCGCCCCGACTTCCCTTGCCAGATGGCAGATTTTCGCAATATCCACGACGCGTAACAATGGATTACTTGGGCTTTCTACCAGTACCAGTTTGGGTTTTTCTGCCAGCGCTGCCCGTAATGCATGTTCATCGCCTTGATCAACAAACAACACGCGATAGCAACCACGTTTAGCCAGGCTGTCGAACAGGCGATAGCTGCCGCCATAGCAGTCGTGCGGCGCAACCAGCAGATCGCCCGGTTTCAAAAAGACGGTCGTTACCAGGTGAATCGCGGACATGCCGGTATTAGTAAGTACGGCACCGGCACCGCCTTCCAGTTCTGCCAGCGCACGCTGAACCACATCGCGCGTTGGGTTGCCACGACGCGAGTAATCATGCGCGCGCGGTTCATTAAATCCGGTAAAGTTATAGGTGCTGGAAAGATGGATCGGTGGGACAACGCAACCATACTGTTCGTCGTCATTTAACCCGCTACGCACTGCGATGGTGGCCTGTTTACGCGTCATGTGATGAAGTTCCCTGGGCTTGGTCGGTGAAATGTCAGGCACCAGAGTAAACATTGTGTTAATGGACGTCAATACATCTGGACATCTAAACTTCTTTGCGTATAGATTGAGCAAATCCCAAATAGCCGTTAAAATTATATGCATTATCACGCCGACAGGTGCATTACACGATGTCACGGTAACGCCTGTACGGTAAACTATGCGGGTTTACGGTCAGTACCCACACTAACTGTGTGGTCTGGTCTCAATTTATTGACGAAGAGGATTAAGTATCTCATGGCTGAATGGAGCGGCGAATATATCAGCCCATACGCTGAGCACGGCAAGAAGAGTGAACAAGTCAAAAAGATTACGGTTTCCATTCCTCTTAAGGTGTTAAAAATCCTCACCGATGAACGCACGCGTCGTCAGGTGAACAACCTGCGTCACGCTACCAACAGCGAGCTGCTGTGCGAAGCGTTTCTGCATGCCTTTACCGGGCAACCTTTGCCGGATGATGCCGATCTGCGTAAAGAGCGCAGCGACGAAATCCCGGAAGCGGCAAAAGAGATCATGCGTGAGATGGGGATTAACCCGGAGACGTGGGAATACTAAAGCGGAAAAGAGCGGCGCGGAGTTAACCTGCCGCTTTTTTTATACATGGACGTTTAACGATGAAAATCAGGCTACTGATCCCCGGTCTGCTGGTTTCTGTGCCTGCATTTGCCTGGCAACCACAAACCGGCGACATCATCTTTCAGATCTCTCGCTCATCGCAAAGTAAAGCGATCCAACTGGCGACCCATTCCGATTACAGCCACACCGGTATGCTGGTGATGCGTAACAAAAAGCCCTACGTTTTTGAAGCGGTCGGCCCGGTGAAATACACCCCGCTCAAGCAGTGGATTGCCCATGGTGAAAAGGGCAAATACGTTGTTCGCCGCGTTGAAGGCGGACTGAGTGTTAAACAACAGCAAAAACTGACGCAAACGGCAAAACGTTATCTCGGCAAACCGTACGATTTCAGCTTCTCGTGGAGCGACGATCGCCAGTACTGTTCGGAAGTGGTGTGGAAGGTTTACCAGAATGCGCTGGGAATGCGTGTGGGCGAACAGCAGAAGCTGAAAGAGTTCGATCTTAGTAACCCGCTAGTTCAGGCAAAGCTCAAAGAACGCTACGGCAAAAATATTCCGCTTGAGGAAACGGTGGTCTCACCACAAGCTGTTTTCGATGCACCACAACTCACCACTGTCGCCAAAGAATGGCCGCTGTTTTCGTGGTAATACGACCAAAATTCAGGCACAAAAAAAGCGCCGTGCGGCGCTTTTTTCGGAAATCCGGTCTTATTTGCTGCCCGGGATGTTGAAACGCTTGTTGAAGCGGTCAACACGGCCACCGGTAGCAACATCACGCTGTTTGCCAGTGAAGAACGGGTGGCACTTGCTGCACACGTCGAGGTTCAGGTCATGACCAACGGTGGAGCGGATTTTCATTACGTTACCGCAAGAGCAGCTAGCAGTAATTTCTTCGTATTTCGGGTGAATATCTTTTTTCATGGGAAAACCTCGGTTTAAGGCCGCGTCGCTCTTCCAGCCCTAACGCCAGACACCACGCGATGTTAAAAGTATAGCTTCAATACGATCATTTCGTACGAAGGCGCGAAATCATACAGAAATTAACCAGCGTATGCAAACTGATCCGCACTCTTCTACGGCAATGTGTATACTAACCCACCGAATTTCAAGTCAGGATGATGCTATGCCCGTTGCCCACGTTGCCTTGCCCGTTCCGCTTCCCCGTACCTTTGACTATCTGCTGCCAGAAGGCATGACGGTCAAAGCCGGGTGTCGCGTGCGCGTGCCGTTTGGCAAACAGCAGGAGCGCATCGGGGTTGTGGTGTCAGTTAGCGATGTCAGCGAGCTGCCGCTCAACGAGCTGAAAGCGGTAGTTGAAGTGCTGGACGTTGAGCCGGTGTTTACTCACTCCGTCTGGCGATTACTGCTATGGGCGGCGGATTACTATCATCATCCGATTGGCGATGTGCTGTTTCATGCCTTGCCGATTTTACTACGCCAGGGGCGGCCTGCGGCGAACGCGCCGATGTGGTACTGGTTTGCCACTGAACAAGGTCAGGCGGTGGATCTGAACAGCCTGAAACGTTCGCCCAAGCAACAACAGGCGCTGGCAGCGTTACGGCAAGGCAAAATCTGGCGTGATCAGGTCGCGGAACTTGAATTTAATGATGCCGCGTTGCAGGCGCTGCGCAAAAAAGGTCTGTGTGATTTAGCAAGTGAAACACCAGAGTTTAGCGACTGGCGAACGAACTATGCCGTTTCTGGTGAGCGGTTGCGATTGAATACCGAACAGGCCACCGCCGTTGGCGCAATTCATAGCGCGGCAGATACTTTTTCTGCCTGGCTGCTGGCGGGCGTTACCGGTTCCGGTAAAACGGAGGTTTATCTCAGTGTACTGGAAAACGTGCTCGCTCAGGGCAAACAGGCGCTGGTGATGGTGCCGGAAATCGGCCTGACACCGCAAACTATCGCCCGTTTTCGTGAACGTTTTAATGCCCCCGTGGAAGTTCTGCATTCCGGCCTGAACGACAGCGAGCGTCTTTCGGCGTGGTTGAAAGCGAAAAATGGTGAGGCGGCGATTGTGATCGGCACCCGCTCCGCGCTGTTTACGCCGTTTAAAAATCTCGGCGTGATTGTCATTGATGAAGAGCACGACAGTTCCTACAAGCAGCAGGAAGGCTGGCGCTATCATGCCCGCGACCTGGCGGTTTATCGTGCGCACAGTGAGCAAATCCCGATTATTCTTGGCTCCGCAACACCCGCACTGGAAACGTTATTCACCCGTATGCGCCAGCATTTACAGGCCGACAACCAGGTTATCCTCTTTCTTAACCGCCGTGGCTTTGCGCCTGCCTTGCTGTGCCACGACTGCGGCTGGATTGCCGAATGTCCACGTTGCGATCACTACTACACGCTGCATCAGGCGCAACAGCATTTGCGCTGTCACCACTGTGACAGCCAACGCCCGGTGCCGCGCCAGTGCCCTTCCTGCGGTTCCACACACCTGGTACCCGTGGGGCTGGGCACCGAACAGCTTGAACAGACGCTCGCGCCGCTGTTCCCCGGCGTGCCCATTTCTCGTATCGACCGCGATACCACCAGCCGCAAAGGGGCGCTGGAACAGCAACTGGCGGAAGTGCATCGCGGCGGCGCGAGGATCTTGATTGGCACGCAAATGCTGGCGAAAGGTCACCACTTTCCGGATGTGACGCTGGTAGCGTTACTGGATGTGGACGGCGCGCTGTTTTCTGCCGATTTTCGCTCGGCAGAGCGTTTCGCCCAGCTTTACACCCAGGTCGCCGGTCGTGCCGGGCGTGCGGGTAAACAGGGCGAAGTGGTGCTGCAAACGCACCATCCGGAACATCCTCTGTTGCAAACGTTGCTCTATAAAGGCTACGACGCCTTTGCCGAACAGGCGCTGGCTGAGCGACGGATGATGCAGCTGCCGCCGTGGACCAGCCATGTGATTGTGCGTGCGGAAGATCATAACAATCAGCATGCGCCGCTGTTCCTGCAACAACTGCGTAATCTCATCCTCGCCAGCCCGCTTGCAGACGACAAACTGTGGGTTCTCGGTCCGGTTCCGGCGCTGGCACCTAAACGTGGCGGTCGCTGGCGCTGGCAAATTTTGTTGCAGCACCCTTCCCGCGTGCGATTACAGCACATCATCAATGGTACGCTGGCGCTTATTAATACAATACCGGATTCCCGTAAGGTGAAATGGGTGCTGGATGTCGATCCCATCGAGGGCTAATGCGCAAACGATGCGAGGCGGATCGAAAAATTCAATATTCATCACACTTTTAATGAAAATTCTGTAACCGTTTTCACGCGCTATCTGCTAAAAATGTTGCCGATGTGAAGTAAACATGGAAGTAGTACGCCTGCCGTGCCAGGCGAGGAGTGAGTGTGAAAGCGAAGAAGCAGGAAACTGCCGCGACCATGAAAGACGTTGCCCTCAAGGCAAAAGTCTCTACAGCGACCGTCTCCCGAGCATTAATGAATCCCGATAAAGTCTCCCAGGCCACCCGTAATCGGGTTGAAAAAGCGGCCCGGGAAGTGGGTTATTTACCGCAGCCTATGGGGCGCAACGTCAAGCGTAATGAATCCCGCACTATTCTGGTGATTGTCCCGGATATCTGCGATCCCTTCTTTAGCGAAATTATTCGCGGTATCGAAGTTACGGCGGCAAATCACGGATATCTGGTGCTGATTGGCGACTGTGCGCATCAAAATCAGCAGGAAAAAACCTTTATCGATTTGATCATCACCAAGCAAATTGATGGCATGTTGCTGCTGGGTTCAAGGCTGCCGTTTGATGCCAGCATTGAGGAACAGCGTAATCTGCCGCCGATGGTGATGGCGAACGAATTTGCACCGGAACTGGAGCTGCCTACAGTTCATATCGACAATCTGACCGCCGCATTTGATGCAGTAAATTATTTATATGAGCAAGGGCATAAACGGATTGGCTGTATAGCCGGTCCCGAAGAGATGCCGCTGTGTCACTACCGCCTGCAAGGCTATGTCCAGGCGCTGCGTCGCTGCGGCATTATGGTTGATCCGCAATACATCGCCCGTGGCGACTTCACCTTCGAAGCTGGAAGCAAAGCAATGCAACAGCTGCTTGATCTTCCACAACCGCCTACTGCTGTCTTCTGCCATAGTGATGTGATGGCGCTCGGCGCACTTTCGCAGGCAAAACGCCAGGGGCTGAAAGTCCCGGAAGACCTTTCCATAATCGGTTTTGATAACATCGACCTGACGCAATTTTGTGATCCGCCGCTGACAACCATCGCGCAGCCGCGTTACGAAATCGGTCGGGAAGCTATGCTGTTATTGCTTGATCAAATGCAGGGGCAACACGTTGGCAGTGGCTCTCGTTTAATGGACTGCGAACTTATCATCCGGGGATCAACACGCGCGTTACCTTAAAGTAAACCTTTAAGACTGCCGTGACTGGTCAAAGGCCCGCCGCTTAAGTAACATGGCGGGCTGACGAACGAATAAATACAGCGAAACGATAGTGGCACAACGAGATTATGTACGCCGCAGCCAACCGGCACCTTCGCGGCGAAAAAAGAGCACCTCACGGAAAAAGCAACGAAATCTGCCTGCGGTTTCTCCCGCTATGGTCGCTATTGCTGCCGCCGTTCTTGTGACCTTTATCGGTGGTCTGTACTTCATTACGCATCACAAGAAAGAAGAGTCCGAGACGCTGCAAAGCCAGAAAGTGACCGGAAACGGACTACCACCAAAACCAGAAGAACGCTGGCGCTACATTAAAGAGCTGGAAAGTCGCCAGCCAGGTGTGCGTGCGCCTACAGAACCTTCTGCCGGTGGTGAAGTGAAAACGCCGGAGCAACTGACACCAGAACAACGCCAGCTTCTTGAACAAATGCAGGCCGATATGCGCCAGCAGCCAACGCAGCTGGTTGAAGTTCCGTGGAATGAGCAGACGCCGGAACAGCGTCAGCAAACGCTACAGCGCCAGCGTCAGGCGCAGCAATTAGCGGAGCAGCAACGCCTGGCTCAGCAGTCGCGTACGACTGAACAAAGCTGGCAGCAGCAGACGCGTACGTCGCAAGCCGCACCGGTACAGGCGCAACCGCGCCAGTCTAAACCGGCTTCTACTCAGCAGCCGTACCAGGATCTGCTGCAAACTCCTGCACACACGACTGCGCAGTCGAAGCCGCAGCAAGCTGCGCCAGTTGCTCGTGCCGCTGACGCGCCAAAACCGACGGCGGAGAAAAAAGACGAACGCCGCTGGATGGTGCAGTGCGGTTCGTTCAGAGGCGCGGAACAGGCAGAGACTGTACGTGCTCAGCTGGCGTTTGAAGGCTTTGACTCGAAAATCACCACCAACAATGGCTGGAATCGTGTGGTCATTGGCCCGGTGAAAGGCAAAGAGAACGCAGACAGCACCCTCAATCGCTTGAAGATGGCGGGTCATACAAACTGCATTCGGCTCGCCGCCGGGGGTTGAAACCCTCAAAATCCCCCCCATCTATAATTGCATTATGCCCCGTACTTTTGTACGGGGTTTGTACTCTGTATTCGTAACCAAGGGGTCAGCTCGTGACAACTATAGTAAGCGTACGCCGTAACGGCCATGTGGTCATCGCTGGTGATGGTCAGGCCACGTTGGGCAATACCGTAATGAAAGGCAACGTGAAAAAGGTCCGCCGTCTGTACAACGACAAAGTCATCGCGGGCTTTGCGGGCGGTACTGCGGATGCTTTTACGCTGTTCGAACTGTTTGAACGCAAACTGGAAATGCATCAGGGCCATCTGGTCAAAGCCGCCGTTGAGCTGGCAAAAGACTGGCGTACCGATCGCATGCTGCGCAAACTTGAAGCACTGCTGGCAGTCGCGGATGAAACTGCATCGCTTATCATCACCGGTAACGGTGACGTGGTGCAGCCAGAAAACGATCTTATTGCTATCGGCTCCGGCGGCCCTTACGCCCAGGCTGCGGCGCGCGCGCTGTTAGAAAACACTGAACTTAGCGCCCGTGAAATTGCTGAAAAGGCGTTGGATATTGCAGGCGACATTTGCATCTATACCAACCATTTCCACACCATCGAAGAATTAAGCTACAAAGCGTAAGGATCTCCCATGTCTGAAATGACCCCACGCGAAATCGTCAGCGAACTGGATAAGCACATCATCGGCCAGGACAACGCCAAGCGTTCTGTGGCGATTGCTCTGCGTAACCGCTGGCGTCGCATGCAGCTCAACGAAGAGCTGCGCCATGAAGTGACCCCGAAAAATATCCTGATGATCGGCCCGACCGGTGTCGGTAAAACTGAAATCGCCCGTCGTCTGGCTAAGCTGGCGAATGCGCCGTTCATCAAAGTTGAAGCGACCAAATTCACCGAAGTGGGCTATGTCGGTAAGGAAGTGGATTCTATTATTCGCGATCTGACCGATGCCGCCGTGAAAATGGTACGCGTCCAGGCTATCGAGAAAAACCGTTATCGCGCTGAAGAACTGGCAGAAGAACGTATTCTCGACGTGCTGATCCCACCTGCTAAAAACAACTGGGGACAGACCGAACAGCAGCAGGAACCGTCCGCTGCTCGTCAGGCATTCCGCAAGAAACTGCGTGAAGGCCAGCTTGATGACAAAGAAATCGAGATCGATCTTGCCGCAGCACCGATGGGCGTTGAAATTATGGCTCCTCCGGGAATGGAAGAGATGACCAGCCAGCTGCAGTCCATGTTCCAGAACCTGGGCGGCCAGAAGCAAAAAGCACGTAAGCTGAAAATCAAAGACGCCATGAAGCTGCTGATTGAAGAAGAAGCGGCGAAACTGGTGAATCCGGAAGAGCTGAAGCAAGACGCTATCGACGCTGTTGAGCAGCACGGGATCGTGTTTATCGACGAAATCGACAAAATCTGTAAGCGCGGCGAGTCTTCCGGTCCGGATGTTTCTCGTGAAGGTGTTCAGCGTGACCTGCTGCCGCTGGTAGAAGGTTGCACCGTTTCCACCAAACACGGGTCAAAACTGACCACATTCTGTTTATCGCTTCTGGCGCGTTCCAGATTGCGAAACCGTCTGACCTGATCCCGGAACTGCAAGGTCGTCTGCCAATCCGCGTTGAGCTGCAGGCACTGACCACCAGCGACTTCGAGCGTATTCTGACCGAGCCGAATGCCTCTATTACCGTGCAGTACAAAGCACTGATGGCGACTGAAGGCGTAAATATCGAGTTTACCGACTCCGGTATTAAGCGCATCGCGGAAGCGGCATGGCAGGTGAACGAATCTACTGAAAACATCGGTGCTCGTCGTTTACATACCGTTCTGGAGCGTTTAATGGAAGAGATTTCCTACGACGCCAGCGATTTAAGCGGTCAAACCATCACTATTGACGCAGATTATGTGAGCAAACATCTGGATGCGTTGGTGGCAGATGAAGATCTGAGCCGTTTTATCCTATAATCGCGTTCAATCATTTTCATCATTGTTTGATGGGGCTGAAAGGCCCCATTTTTATTGGCGCGTATTATGACTGAACAACAAATTAGCCGAACTCAGGCGTGGCTGGAAAGTTTACGACCTAAAACCCTCCCCCTCGCCTTTGCTGC
>OHCT01000685.1_pt1 | contig 10383 bp, 8 predicted proteins | sample 1566871 | NCBI WGS metagenome assembly OHCT01 (sample SAMEA3879548, study PRJEB24766) | human gut metagenome | biome: human-associated habitat; feature: feces | place: USA | collected 1985/1987 | reverse complement strand
ATTGGGAGGTATTTATGAAACATCTGGAACATTTTCATGAACTGAAATCCCTGACCAGGAAGCAGAAGTTTTTTCTGCTGTCGCTGCTTCCTGTTTATTTTATGGTCATTGGGCTGTTTCTGCAGCCAATCCAGGAAATCGGTCCTGGAATCGTGCGTCTGATAAAAGAGCCGGATTTTCTGATTACGGATTATTTTGTTGTGGGCGGTGTGGGGGCGGCCCTCATCAACGCCGGTGCACTGACTCTTATGAGTATTGGCATCATCTACTTCATGGGTATGGATATGGACGGCCACACCATCACTTCCAGCTGTCTGATGTTCGGTTTCTCGCTGTTTGGCAAAAACCTGCTTAACATCTGGGCTATTTTGGCCGGAGTGTACCTGTACGCCAGGTATCACAAGACGTCCATGCGAAGGTATATTTATATTGGCTTTTACGGCACCAGCCTTTCGCCCATCATCACCCAGATGATGCAGGTGGGCAACCTGCCGGTGGTGATGCGGATGGCCATAGCCCTGGCCGTGGGGCTCATTATAGGCTTTGTGCTGCCGCCCCTTTCCACTCATGTGCATTTTGCACACAAAGGGTATTCTTTGTACAATGTGGGGTTTGCCGCAGGTATCATAGCGACGGTCATTGTGTCAGTGTTAAAATCCCTTGGAGTGGAGATAGAATCCAGGCTCATTTGGTCCACGGGAAACAATGAGATCTTTGGAATCGTGCTGTCCGTACTATTTGGCGGAATGATTGTATTTGGGGTTGCGGTGCGGGGCAGAAGTATCTGGGAATCTTACAGAAGAATTATCAAATCCTATGGAATCGGCGGAACAGATTATCTGAGAGATGAAGGCGGTGCCAGCACTGTGTTCAACATGGGAGTCAATGGACTGTTTGCCACCTATTTTGTACTGGCAGTGGGAGGTGAACTGAACGGACCTACCATCTGCGGAATCTTCACCATTGTGGGCTTTGGGGCCACGGGAAAACATCTGAGGAACATAGCTCCGGTGATGATGGGGGTATATCTGGCCAGCTTTACCAAGACATGGAACATTTATCAGCCATCCCCCATGCTGGCCCTTTTATTCTCCACCACCCTTGCGCCGGTGGCTGGTGAATTCGGCGTAGTGGCCGGAATCGTGGCAGGCTACCTGCATTCCTCCGTTGCCCTCAATGTGGGAATTGTGTATGGGGGCATGAACCTGTATAATAACGGTTATGCAGGCGGAATCGTGGCCATATTCATGGTTCCTGTCATCCATTCCATCATGGACAGACGGGCAAGGGCAAGAGGCGGATTGTCGCTGTAGGAGTCCTGGGATGTGAAACGGTTTTATTTACAGAAACAGTTCCAGAAGAAATACCATGGCACATGCGGCCAGGGACACCTGGAACAGGCTCTTTCCCTTCCAGGCCAGAAGAACAGCCACTGCCAGGGCTGCTGCGCCGGACCACACAGAGGCTGTGGCGTGGAGAATGGCAGGAAAGGTCATGACGGACAGGGTGACGTAGGGGACGTAATAGAGAAAGGACTTGACATATACGTTCTTTATCTCCTTCTTAATCAAGGTCAGCGGAAGAAGACGGATCAGGTAGGTCACGCCTGCCATCACAAGAATATACAGGTACACATTATGATTCATGTTCATTTTCCTCCTTTACAGGGAACAGAATGGCTGCGGCACCGGCAATCAGGATGGTTAGCAGGATGATTTTAAAGCCGGATGATAGACCTGCCAGCAGGGGGACATGGGCAAACACAAGGCTTAAGGCCATGGAGGCCAGGATGACGCCGGTGAGAATCCTGCTTGTCTTGGCCGGCGGAATCACCACGGCCAGGAACATTCCGTACAGTGCCACGTTCAGGGCGCTTAAAAGGCGTGCCGGAAGCAGTTCCCCGGAAACAGCTCCCAACAGGGTGCCGAGGGTCCAGCCGGGTACGGCGATACAGATGAGCCCATAGCTGTAAAAGGGACTTAAGAAGCCGGGCCGGCATACGGAAACGCCGAATATCTCGTCTGTAACTCCATAGGACATAAAGAAACGGTGGAAGAAGGGCATGTCTGCGCCCAGCTTCTGGGACAGGGAACAGGACATAAGACAGTAGCGCAGGTTAATGATGAGCTGGGCTATTGCCATTTCCATAAAGGGAGCCCCGGCCTGTATGATTCCCAGCGCTGCAAACTGTCCCGCGCTGGTCAGGTTTGTAAAGGACATGACAACGGACTGGAGGGTGGTGAGGCCGGCTCCCCTTGCCATGATTCCAAATGTAAAGGACACGGCCAGGTATCCCAGACCGATGGGTATGCCGTCTTTTAGTCCGCAATGAAATTGATGTGAATTGTGTTTCATGATAACCTCTCAGAATATGAATTGGGATAAGACACCCCTACCAATTATAACAGGAAAATCCAGGTTGTAAATGCGGATTTTATCAAATCCCGGGGAAACCCTCCTGAACCTTACCGGACCGGTCCTGCCTGGCGCCGGAGCTGTTACAATTGTGTGAATTCGGTTGACAGACCGGATAGATTGCCTTAGAATTGTTAGGTAACTAACAGAAACTGTTTTTCTGCATATAATAAAAGGAGTAAATTCCATGGCTGTTAATCCTACCGTCCGCCTTATCGCCACCCTTTCCAACCTGATCCGGCGCAAGATTGACAGCGCTGAGGGGGTGGGAGGGCTGACACCTGCCCAGAACGGAATCCTGCACTTTATTCTCGGCCGCTGCAGGGAGCAGGACCTGTTTCAGAAGGATATAGAGGAGGAATTTAACCTGCGCCGCCCCACGGCCACGGAGATTCTGAAGCTGATGGAGCGAAAGGGCCTGATTTACAGGGAGGAGGCGTCCTATGACGCCAGGTGTAAAAAAATCATTCCCACTGAAAAGGGATGGGAGCTGGAAGGACGGGTGCTTAAGGATATCCTGGAAATGGAACAGTTCATAACACGGGATATTCCAAAGGAAGAACTGGATACATTCATCCGAATCGGGATGAAAATGATGAAGAATCTTAAGTAATAGGGAAGGGCCTATGGCTGCCACCAGGCAGCGCCGTCTTAGGCTCTTTAAATTGCCCCAAAATCCAAGGGAATTTACAAAAAAAGGAGGTTTTAACAGTGAAAGGACAACATCAAAAGACAGTCCGGGCTTTGCTTGGCTCAGTCCGGGAGTATAAAAAGCCATCTCTTCTCTGCCCGGTTTTTGTGGTGCTGGAGGTGCTTATGGAAGTTCTGGTGCCCGGCGTCATGGCGCTGATGATTGATAAGGGGATGAGCGGAGAAAGTATCGGCTATATTCTGAAGATTGGAGCCGTGCTTTTAGTTATGTCCATGATGGCTCTGGTATTCGGTATCCTGGCAGGGACAAATGCGGCCAGGGCCTCGGCCGGTATGGCACGGAATTTGAGAAAGGATATGTTCCACCACATACAGGAGTTTTCTTTTTCCAATATTGACCGCTTTTCTCCTTCCAGTCTGGTGACGCGTCTGACCACGGACATCACCAATGTGCAGAATGCGTACCAAATGGTAATCCGCATTGCTATCAGAGGCCCCATCATGCTCTGTTTTGCGCTAATCATGGCTATGGGAATCAGCAGGGAGCTTTCCACCATCTTTTTTATCGTGCTACCAATCCTGGCAGCGGGGCTCTTTTACATTGTGATAAAGGCCCATCCCTATTTTGAGGCTGTATTCAAGCGCTATGACGTGTTAAACCGCGTGGTTCAGGAAAATCTGAACGCCATCCGGGTGGTAAAAGCCTATGTGAGGGAGCCGTATGAAATCGAAAAGTTCCGGCACATATCCCAGGAGGTCTTTTACCAGTTTAAGTATGCGGAAAAGATTGTAGCCTGGAACAGCCCGCTGATGCAGTTCTGCATGTATAACTGCATCCTGCTGGTATCAGGGCTGGGAGCCAGACTTATTGTGGGAAGCAGAATGACAACAGGTGAGCTCACCAGCATGATTATCTATGCGGTCCAGATATTGTCCAGCCTGATGATGCTCTCTATGGTGTTTGTCATGGTCATCATGGCCCGTTCTTCGGCAGAGCGTATTGTGGAGGTGCTGGATGAAAAGAGCAGCCTGTCAGACCCGGATGACCCGGTACAGGAGGTGGAGGACGGCAGCATTGACTTTGAGCATGTGTCCTTCAGCTACATAGGAGATAAGGAGAAGCTGGCTCTTAAGGACGTGGATATCCACATAAAATCCGGAGAGACCATAGGTATACTGGGAGGGACGGGAAGTTCCAAAACCACTCTTGTGCAGCTGATACCAAGGCTGTACGACGTGACCGGAGGCTGTCTTAAAGTGGGCGGTCGGGATGTGAAGGAGTATGGGCTTAAGTCCCTGAGAAATCAGGTGGCAGTGGTTCTGCAGAAAAATATCCTGTTCAGCGGCACCATCCGTGAAAACCTGCGGTGGGGCAATGAAAATGCCACAGACGGGGAAATCAAGCGGGCCTGCTGTCTGGCCCAGGCAGACGAGTTTATCCGGCAGTTTCCCGACCAGTATGAAACCTATATCGACCAGGGAGGAACCAATGTATCCGGGGGACAGAAGCAGAGGCTCTGTATTGCCAGGGCCCTGCTCAAGAAGCCTAAGATATTGATTCTGGATGATTCTACCAGCGCAGTGGATACGAAAACAGATGCCATGATTCGCAGAGCGTTCCGGGAGGAGATTCCTGACACCACCAAAATAATCATAGCACAGAGGATATCCTCGGTGGAGGATGCAGATAAGGTGATCGTGCTGAACCATGGCGCTGTGGATGATTTTGGTACGCCCCAGGAGCTGTTTGCCAGGAATAAGATTTACAGGGAAGTATATGAATCCCAGAAGAAAGGGGGAAATGATCATGATGGGAAATAAGAAAAATGCAGCCGTGAACCACCATTATGCCAAAACGGCAAAACGCCTTATGGGGTATGTGGCAGGCACTTACAGACTCCAGTTTGTCTGTGTGCTGGTGACCATTGTCATAAGCGCTCTGGCCAATGTGGCGGGACCGCTGTTTTTGATGGTGCTCATAGATGATTTTATCACCCCTCTCCTGGGACAGCAGCGTCCTGATTTTACGGTTCTGAACCATGTTATGGCAGGGCTGGCGGTCTTTTATGTGGCCGGGGTTATTTGTACCTACACTTATAACCGTCTGATGATAAATATTGGCCAGGGCGTCCAGAAGCGTATCAGGGATGAGATGTTTGAGCATATGCAGACGCTGCCTGTACGGTATTTTGACCGTCATCCCCATGGAGAGCTTATGAGCCGCTATACCAATGATATCGACACCCTGAGACAGATGATTAACCAGGCTCTGCCCATGGTATTGTCCTCCTTTGTCACCATCATAGCCATATCCGCGGTGATGATAGGTATCAGCGTTCCCCTCTCTGTCCTGGCAGCAGCCATGATAGTTCTCATGCTCTTTGTCAGCAGGACTCTGGCAGGCCGGTGCGGACGGTATTTCGTGGCGCAGCAGCTGGCTATCGGAAAGGTGACGGGATACATTGAGGAGCGTTTAAGCGGACAGAAGGTCATCAAGGTATTTAACCATGAGGAGGAGACAAGGGAGGAATTCGACAAGCTGAATGACCGGCTCTATGACAGCGCATTCCATGCCAACAAGTACGCCAATGTTATTATGCCGGTCATTACCAACATAGGCAACCTGCAGTTTGTGCTCACAGCCATCGCAGGAGGGATTCTGTCACTAAGCGGCCTGGCAGGGCTCACCCTGGGACAGATTGCTTCTTATCTCCAGTTTACAAAGAGCTTTAACCAGCCCTTTGCCCAGATATCCCAGCAGTCCAACTCCATCATCATGGCCCTGGCAGGGGCAGAACGTATTTTTAATATGATGGATGAGGAACCGGAGACAGACCAGGGAGATGTGACCCTTGTCAATGTCCGTGTGGATGAGAGCGGAAAAATGACAGAGGTAGCGGAACGGACCAGCCTGTGGGCGTGGAAATATCCCCGTGAGGACGGCACGGCCGCTTACACAAGACTTACCGGTGATGTGCGGTTTCAGGATATGGACTTTGGATACGAGCCGGGGCATGCAGTGCTCCATGACATCAGCCTGTATGCGAAGCCGGGGCAGAAGCTGGCTTTTGTGGGAGCCACAGGGGCGGGAAAGACCACCATTACCAATCTGATTAACCGTTTTTACGACATACAGAAGGGCTCTATCACATATGATGGTATTGATATCCGCCATATAAAGAAAGACGACCTGCGCCGCTCTCTTGGCATCGTGCTTCAGGATACCCACCTGTTTACCGGTACAATCAGGGAGAATATACGGTATGGAAAGCTGGATGCCACAGACAGGGAGATCTGCGATGCGGCGAAGCTGGCCAATGCCGACCAGTTTATAGAGATGCTGCCGGAAGGATACGATACCATGCTTACAGGAGACGGCGAGGAGCTGTCCCAGGGCCAGCGCCAGCTTTTAGCCATTGCGCGGGCAGCCATTGCAGATCCTCCGGTCCTGATTCTGGATGAAGCCACTTCCAGCATTGATACCAGGACAGAGGCTATGGTGCAGAGAGGCATGGATGAGCTGATGAAGGGCAGGACCGTATTCGTCATAGCCCACAGGCTTTCCACCATCCGCAATTCCGACGCTATCATGGTACTGGACCATGGACGTATTGCTGAGCGGGGAGACCATGAGAGCCTGATAAGGGAGAGGGGAATGTATTACCAGCTGTATACAGGCGGGTTGGAGCTGGAGTAGGAGAGGTGCCCGGCCACAGGAAGGTAGCAGGAAGGTAGCAGGAAGGTGGCAGGAAGGTGGCAGGGAGGTGGCAGGAAGGTGACGGGGAGGTGGCCGGTGACGTGGCCGGCCCAGCCAAACTGCTTTCCATGTATTGACTTTCCACGGAGAATGCAGGTATAATTTCCTGTATTGGATTCTGCCAAACGGGAATCCGGTTAAAAACTAGGAGGAAATGTTATGAAGAAAAAATTAAGCCTATTGCTGTGTGCAGCCCTGACAGCCACTACCCTGGCCGGCTGCGGCCAGGCACAAAGCAGTCCTGCCGGTACAGATGCCGGTACAGAAGCTTCGGCAGCTGGGACCGCCGGGTCGAAAGAGGGAGAAAAGATCCTTACCTATGCAGTGATGGAGGAACCGGAAACACTGGACCCCACACTGAATAACTACAGCACATCGTCCACCTTCCTGCAGAATATGTTCTGCGGATTGTTCCAGCTGGAGGCAGACGGAAGTCTGAGCAATGCCATGTGTGACACATATGAGGTAAGCGGGGACGGTCTGACCTACACCTTCACATTGAAGGACGGACTTAAATGGTCCGATGGAAGTGATCTGACGGCAGGAGACTTTGAATATTCCTGGAAACGCGTCCTGAATCCTGATACGGCTTCCCCGGCTGCTTGGGAACTGCACTATCTGAAGGGCGGGGAAGAATACAACACACAGGGCGGCTCTGCCCAGGATGTGGGGGTAAAGGCTGTGGATGACAAAACCCTGGAGGTAACCCTGAAAGCACCTACGCCATATTTCCTTTATCTGACAGCGTCCAGCAACTTTTTCCCTGTCAAGCAGGAGGTGGTGGAGGGACAGGATCCCTGGACCAAATCCGCGGATACCTATGTGTGCAACGGTGCATTTACCCTGGAGAAGATAAATCCCCAGAGCAGCTATGTGCTGAAGAAAAATCCCAATTACTATGACGCGGACTCCGTCAAACTGGACGGAGTGGAAATCGTGATTATCCAGTCTCCGGAGTCAGCCCTGTCCGCATATAATGCAGGTGAGATTGACGCTATGGGCGATAACCTGGTAACTTCCCAGGCCATTGACCAGTATGGGGATACAGAAGAGCTGAAAGGATATGACAAGATTGGAACCAGATATTACGATTTCAACTGTTCCAAAGAGTATCTGTCCAATCCGGATGTGAGAAGGGCCCTGGCCATGGCTATTGACCGCAGGACAATCTGCGAGTCCATCGTTCCGTCAAAGCCTGAGCCGGCCTACGGATTCGTGCCTTATGGGATACCATATGAAGGCTCCTCCGAGGATTTCCGCACCGTATCAGGTGATTTGATTCAAGAGGATGTGGAAGCTGCAAAGAAACTCCTGGCAGACGCGGGATATCCCAATGGAGAGGGACTGCCTGTTCTGACCTTTATTGTTACCAACACAAAAGAGAATAAGGACATTGCCCAGGTAATCCAGTCCATGTGGAAGGATAATCTTGGAGTCCAGGCAGACATTGTTACCTTTGAGTCAAAGGTGTACTGGGATGAGCAGAAGGCCGGAAACTTTGATGTTTGCTTTGACGGATGGACCGGTGACTATCTGGATCCCGACACAAACCTGAACTGCTTTACCCAGGCCCGCGCCTACAATCAGAACCGTTGGAGCGGTGAGAATGCCATGAAGTATGACAGCATGATAGAAGAATGCCGCAACCTGGCGGATAACAGTAAGCGTATGGAGATATTCAAGGAGGCGGAGGCCATCCTGATGGATGAGATGCCCATTATACCGCTGTATTATCTGAATGCCATCGTCCTGGCAAAGCCGGATGTGACCGGTCTGGTGAAGAACGCAAACGGCCATACCCTGTTCAGAAATGCGGATAAGCTGTAATGGCTATGATTTAAAACAGAAGATTGGCAGCGCCGGATATCTCTCCTTTGGCAAAGGGAAGGGATCCGGCGCTGCTTTTTGCATGGATATAAAGCGTAATTTCTCAGTTTAAAAGCAGGGGAGATATTGAAAGCAGTACCTTTATATGCTATACTGGACCAATCAGATTGTTTCTGAACAATCTATATAAAAATCTTTTCCGGCATAAAATCCAATGTTTTCTGCCGGAGACTGGCGTATCTGCCGGGATTTCCGCTCATATCACATAAATCAAATAGTTCATGGAGGGCAATGCCTATGGGAAAATGGCACAAAGGGCGCATCAGAGGTTTTTTTAGGGATGGAAAGAGAAAAGTGGATTTGCAGCTAAAACAGCTGGCAGACAGCGGAAGGCCTCTGGATATAAGCCTGACCAATGACTTCGCCTTTAAGAAAACCTTCCGCAACAAGATTGCGCTGACAGGGCTTTTAAGCAGTCTGCTGGACATTCCGGCAGGTGAGATCACCAGTCTGGAATTCCCGGACACATTTCTTCACGGGGAATATGCTGAGGACCGGGAAGGAATACTGGATGTAAAGGTGCGCCTCAACCACTGTAAAAAAGTGAATATAGAAATACAGCTTTTGTCACATCCTTTCTGGGAGGAACGGAGCCTCTTTTATATCAGCCGTATGTATACAGAAGATTTTTTGAAAGGCCAGAATTATGATGCGTTGGAGGAGTGTATACATATCAGCATCCTGGGATTCCCACGGAAGGGAACAGAGCATTTTTATTCGGTCATACGGCTTATGGATGATAAAACCGGGCGTGTCTATAGTGGCAAAATCAGCCTGCGTGTGCTATACTTAAGTCAACTGGTTTCCTGCAGTGAGGAGGAAAAACAAACAGAGGTATATCACTGGGCAAAGCTTATATCTGCCCGTGACTGGGAGGTGCTTAAAGATATGGCAAAGAGAAACCGTTATATGAAGGAAGCGGTGGAGGAACTGGAACGCCTGAATGCCGACAAAGAACTGCGTTATCTGTACCTGGAGCGCCTTAAGGCAGCCAGTGACGAAGCTACCATGCAAAGCTATTATAAGAGGCTAGCAGAAGATGCGCAGAAGAATGGGCTGGCGCAGGGCTTGGAACAGGGCTTGGAGCAGGGCTTGTCACAGGGCATTAAAGCCCTTATAAAAGATAACCTGGAAGAGGGGAAAGACAAAAAAGTCATACTGACCAAGCTGGAGAAACATTTTTCATTGACAGAAAAAGAGGCGCAGGCCTATTTTGATATGTATAACAATATGAGTTAAGAAGCAGAACCGGCCAAAAGGCCGGTTCACTGTTTCTATATTCTGTTTTACCATGGGATAGGACAATTATTTCTCTGTATGAGGCAGCCGTCCCCTGAGAAAACGCTTTTTTAATTCTGAGAGGCTAAATGGAATCAGAGGATAAATATAGCTCTTTCCGGCAATGGTTCTGTTGAATATGATGGCACAGGCGGACAGGATGATTCCGATGACAAATCCCCATATATTCAGGATGGATGTCAGTATCAATATGATGATACGCATGAATTTCATGGCATAACCTAATTCAAAACTGGCCTGGGAATAATTGGCAATGGTAACAAAGGCCATGTAGAGCATGGTCTCACTGTTGAACCAACCTGATTTTACCGCATATTCTCCCAGAACAATACCGGCAATCACACTGAGGGGGGTGGTCAGCATATTGGGAGTAT
>OHCT01000672.1_pt1 | contig 10588 bp, 8 predicted proteins | sample 1566871 | NCBI WGS metagenome assembly OHCT01 (sample SAMEA3879548, study PRJEB24766) | human gut metagenome | biome: human-associated habitat; feature: feces | place: USA | collected 1985/1987 | reverse complement strand
TATCATAGAAGACCTAATGCTTAATAGCTATTTACAGAAAAACTTTCATACTCTCGCAGAATTCTATGTGGAATATCAAGGTGCTTCGTCTACTATGTGGAGTCGGGGTACTTTTTGATTTGGAAGAGTAAAAACTACTACCTACCATAAGAACTACCGTCCGAAATTTAGACGCTTACCTCTAATCAGCCTACTCATTATGAATCACTTACGTTCAATCTTCAATGAACGTGGATAAAACAGCTTCCAGAAAATAGAAAATCCCCTGGTTCACTACCCAAACCAGGGGATGTCATCTATACTTATGCCGTTTTTTTCTTAAATTCACAGCCAAAAATCAACCCGATTTCACCAGATTTTCGTCCGCAAACCACAACATATTGTGTTTATATGTGCATTTTACTTCAAAAGCCACAAGTGTCATCTATATAACAACTTAGGCCTCATCAATCGCCTTCCCAATATCATGCCTCATATACTTATTCCCAAATTCCACCCACTCCGCAGCCCTATAAGCATTCTCCCTGGCTTCCTTCAGTGTATTACCTTTTGCCGTAACCCCCAGCACCCTTCCGCCGTTGGTCACTACATTCCCGTCCTTATCGAACTTGCTTCCGGCATGGAATACATAATACCCGTCCTGACCGTCAAACCGGTCCAGGCCGTCTATCTTATATCCCTTTTCATAATGCTCCGGGTATCCGTCCGATGCCAGAACCACGCATACGGCTGCATTGTCCTCAAACTCCAGCTCTATCTGGTCCAGGGTTCCGTCCACGCAGGCTTCAAACACATCCACAATGTCATTCTTCATCCTTGGCAGAACTACCTGAGTCTCCGGATCTCCGAACCTGGCATTGTACTCCAGCACCTTGGGGCCGTTTTCCGTCAGCATCAGGCCAAAGAAGATAATTCCTTTGAACTCCCTGCCCTCTGCCTTCATGGCGTCCACGGTTGGCTGGTACACATACTTTCTGCAGAATGCATCCACCTCGTCCGTATAGAATGGGCTGGGTGAAAATGTTCCCATCCCCCCTGTATTCAGTCCCTGATCCCCGTCCTTGGCTCTCTTGTGGTCCTGGGCCGAGGTCATGATTTTGATAGTGTGGCCATCCACAAAGGAGAGCACGGAAACCTCCCGCCCTGTCATGAACTCCTCAATCACAATCCTGTCACCCGCGGAGCCAAACTGTTTATCCAGCATCAGGGTCTTAACGCCTTCCTTTGCCTCCTCCCTGGTGTTGCAGATAAGCACGCCCTTTCCCAGCGCCAGGCCGTCCGCTTTCAGCACGATAGGCATGGGAGCTGTCTCCAGGTATGCAAGGGCTTCTTCCGGGGAATCAAATGTCTCATAAGCGGCAGAAGGAATGTTGTACTTCTTCATCAAATCCTTGGAAAATGCCTTGGAAGCTTCCAGTATGGCAGCGTTTTTCCCGGGGCCGAACACGCGGATGCCTGCATCTTCAAATGCATCCACTGCGCCGGCCGCCAACGGGTCATCCGGTCCTACCACCACCAAATCAATGGCCTGCTCTCCGGCAAATGCGACCAGCTTCTCAAAGTCCATGACGCCGATGTCAACGCATTCAGCCACCTTGGCAATACCCGCGTTGCCGGGAGCGCAGTAAAGCTTCTCCACCTTCGGGCTCTGGGATATCTTCCATGCGATTGCATGCTCACGTCCGCCGCCTCCTACTATCAATACTTTCATGACGTACCTCCTTATAATGAAAACATGGCACATATGGTGCGCGCTACTGTCAAAGAGATGCTACTGCCCATTTGCAATCATGTTGATTGCCCTGGGAAGGATTACCCACTCTGCCTGCTCCATGACCCTTCTCTGCAGAATCTCAGGGGTATCCCCCTCCTCCACCTCCACTGCCTTTTGGAGGATAATGGGGCCGGTATCCATACCTCCGTCCACATAGTGGACCGTTGCCCCTGTCACCTTCACGCCGCGAGCCAGGGCCGCCTCGTGGACCTTAAGCCCATAGTAACCCACACCGCAGAAAGAGGGAATCAGAGATGGATGGATATTGATGATGCGTCCCTTATACTTCTCAGTCATGGCCGCCGGAATCATCACCAGGAATCCGGCCAGTACAATCAAATCCAAATCATATTCATCTATTTTGGCGAGAAATGCCTGGTTGAACGCATCCCTGGCCGGAAACTGTTTTGGAGAAATGCAGACAGCCCGGATCCCATGCTTTCTGGCTCTCTCCAGAGCATAGGCCCCCGGATTATTACTGATGACAACGGATATCTCTGCATTGGTAATATCACCATGATCCACGGCGTCCAAAATAGCCTGGAGATTGGTTCCGCCGCCGGATACCAGTACGCCTACTCTTAGCATAAGGACACACCCTTCTCTCCTTCTTCAATGGAGCCCACTGCATAAGGAGCTTCGCCTGCTGCCCTCATGGCTTCCATGGCTTTCTCCACATCAGCAGGGTTAACGGCAACTATCATACCCAATCCCATATTATAGGTATTATACATCATCCGCTCTTCAATCTGCCCTTTATCAGCCAGCAGCCTGAATACAGGAGGAACGGGGTAGCTGTCCTTCCTGATGACAGCCTTCACGCCGTCTTTTAACATGCGCGGAATATTCTCATAGAAGCCGCCGCCAGTGATATGGCTGCATGCCTTTACGGTAACGCCTGCTTCCTTTACATTTCTCAGAGCCTTCACATAAATCTTGGTGGGGGCGAGCAATGCCTCGCCCAGAGTGGTCCCCAGCTCATCATAATATGTGTTCAGGCCTTCCTTTGTCAGCTCCTTCTCAAATACCTTGCGCACCAGCGAAAAGCCATTGCTGTGTACACCGGAAGAAGCCATTCCAATCAGGACATCCCCCGCACACAGGTTCTCACCTGTAATCAGGTCCTTCTTATCTACAATACCCACAGAGAATCCTGCCAGGTCGTACTCATCCTCCGGATAAAAGCCCGGCATCTCTGCTGTCTCTCCGCCAATCAGGGCAGAACCGGACTGCCTGCATCCCTCAGCCACACCCTTTACAATCGTGGCAATTTTCTCCGGAACATTCTTGCCGCAGGCAATATAATCCAGGAAGAACAGAGGCTCACCACCAGCGCAGGCCACGTCGTTGACACACATAGCCACACAGTCGATTCCCACTGTGTCATGCTTATCCATCAGAAATGCCAGTTTCAGCTTGGTTCCCACGCCGTCAGTACCGGACAGCAGAGTAGGCTCCTCCATCCCCTTGAACGCGGACATGGAAAATGCTCCTGAAAATCCACCCAAACCGCCTAATACCTCAGAGCGCATGGTTCCCTTTACATATTCCTTCATCAGTTCCACCGATTTATAGCCTGCCTCAATATCAACTCCGGCCTTCTTGTAATCCATCATGGTTTTTATCCTCTCTTATCTGATATTTCCTTTGCCAATTTCCTTTAATCCGCCCTATTTCATCTGTGCAAGATATTCCTTGTAGCCCACCTGCTCCAGCTTTCCGGCCTTTTTCACCACATCGTTCTTCAGGCTTTCAGAATACTCTTTCAGCTTTGCCAGCAGCTCTGCATCGGAGACGGCCAGTATCTTTGCCGCCAGGATTCCGGCATTGGCGCCGCCGTTGATGGCCACTGTTGCCACCGGGATACCGCTTGGCATCTGCACGATGGAATACAGTGAATCCACACCGCCCAGGTCAGATGTCTTCATAGGAATTCCAATGACCGGCATAGGGAAAATAGCCGCGCACATACCGGGAAGATGTGCAGCCTTGCCTGCACCTGCTATGATTACCTTAAAGCCCTTATCCTCAGCTGCCTTTGCCCAGTCAAAGAATACATCAGGCTCCCTGTGTGCGGAAATAATTGTCATCTCGTAATCAATGCCCAGCTTGTCCAGAATCTCAGCTGCCTTTGCCATAACAGGCATATCAGAGTCGCTTCCCATTACAATTCCTACTTTTGCCATTGTTCATTCTCCTTTTCTAAAGCTCATTATCCTTGTAGATAATTATTATTAGTTTTTCTTATAAGTATCTTTATATAGCTCAATTCTACTTATAATCATAATACTAGGAAATGCGTATGCCGTCAATATAAAACTTGAAAAAAGTCTTCTGCATTTTAAATTGTTTTTGTAATGTATCTGCCTAAAACTGCCTGGTTCCTGCATCTATCAGCCAAGCTATCATTTCCGACGCAGGACTGTGAACAAAATACGCAGGGGAATGCCGGTATGGAGCCCATATGGGTCCGCCGTACATTCCCCTGCTAAATCCTTCAAATTTCTTTCCGGTATCCTATTGCCTGCTGATAAATTCCAAGCATTATCTCAATTCCCGAAATATAAAATTTATCATTACGTTTTTGCTGGCATCAGTAATCATACTTCTCTGCGGCTCTCCTCAGTATTTCACACATTGCACCTCAACATTTCACCCTATCATCCGTAACTTCCATTGCATGCTGCCGTCTTAGCCGGGCATTAAAAATTTCAATCATCCATCAGTCATCGTAGTCATTGCCGTCGTGGTCATCATCGTGCCGGTCATCGTAATCATCATCGTGATCGTCATCATCGAAACGGTCGTCATCGTCAAAACGGTCATCATTATCAAATCGGTCATCATCGTCCAAACGATCATCATCATCAAATCGATCATCATCATCAAATCGATCATCATCATCAAAACGATCATCATCGTCAAAACGATCATCATCGTCAAAACGATCATCATCGTCAAAACGATCATCGTCAAATCGGTCATCATCCCAGGCTCCCGTATCATTGTCCCAGTCCACATCCGCAATCCTGCCTGTAGCGGCGTTTACATCCACCTCAAGTTTCCTTCCATTTACCAGAAACCTCAATTCATAAACACCGTCGTCCAGGTCACATCCCTTGTAGGTCAGTTCATTTTCCTTCAGCCCCAATTCCTTTATGGCGATCCGCTTCGCCTCATTCTTCCCTATATATAACTGTTCTGACTGTTTCCCGTTATCCTTAAGTGTTATGGTGATATCAATGCCGTTTTTGTTTACCGCTTCCCATGCAGCCTCTTCTATCTCTTTCATGAAGTCGGCCCTGGGATAAACAGATCCTTTTTCAGACTCAATGACCAGCTCTTTCTCATTTTTGTCTCCGCGGAACCATCCCTTATCATCCATACGCTTTACCAGTCTGCGTACAGCTGTATCACAGTCCGCACCGGCAAAATTCCCTGCCCCCTCTAATAATTTCCGTCCGTCCTGATTCAGTCCTTTTGCCTCCAGGACCTCTCCTTCCCTGTCATAGGAAAGGGATATCTTCGGACCTGCGCTGAGGAACACACGTCCCCATGTTTCTTCCTGAATCCTTGTTTCCCTGTTGGAGGGCGCACCCAGTGCCGTGCTGCCCACGCCAGGCAGGGAAAGGGCCATGAAACCTGCACACACCAATATAGCTGCCTTTTTAATCCTCTTTGCCGTCATAATTATTTTCCTCCTGTCTGCTGTGATTTATTTATCTACATCCGTAGAATACGTGAGGCAAAATGTAAAACCGGGGTCGCGGACAAAAAATTTAATTTTATTTCCCTTCTCATTGCTGCTGCCAAAATATTGACAAATGCAGTTGGCTGTGATATAGTTGCCGCATTGTAATGAAGGAGAGGCAGGTATGGGCTTTTATATATTAAATCAACCTCGGAAGAAAGAGAGCTCTGTACAATTCATACCGATGAAACATTGTACAGAGTATGGCGTATCTTATGCGCTTTCGTGATTTCATCGGGAAACTGAGTAATGGACTGGAGGCAGCAGTGTAGGCGGCCGCCTGTTTGATTGCTCTTTTTTCCCGTGGTTATCCGTGCATAAAAGGCTATGGACAATGTTTTGTCCATGGCCTTTTGTAATGTGAGGAAATCGTATGATTTTGTAATACGGCAGAAGGCAGGTGCAAATTTGGCATCTACCTTCTGCCTTTTTTTGTCCGGTTACAAACAATACGGTTTCCTCCCATGCAGCTTTCACCTCCCATACAGCTTTCACCGCCTATCCAAACATTGCAATACAGCGCAGTACCATTAAATATAAAAGGAGTGTTTCAATTATGAGTTTATTAGACATAACAGGACTTTCCCATTCTTATGGGGACAGCCGCCTTTACAGTGATTCCGATCTTTCCCTTAACCGCGGGGAACATATGGGGATTGTGGGTCAGAACGGAACCGGCAAAAGTACGCTTATCAAAATATGCACGGAACAGGTCATCCCTGATTCAGGCCGCGTGGCCTGGCAGCCGGGCATTACCATTGGTTATCTGGACCAGTATGCCTGTACCAATCACGTTTTGACCATGGAGCAGTTTTTAAAATCATCCTTTCGCAGCCTATATGAGCTTGAAGCCAAAATAAATCGTCTTTATGACGAGGCCGCATTATCCTGCAATATGGAGGTTCTGAACCAGGCATCACTTTTTCAGGAGCAGTTGGAACGCAGCGGTTTCTACTCCATTGATACCCATATTGCCCAGGTGGTTTCCGGTCTGGGACTGGTCTCAATCGGTTTGTCCCGTCCTCTTAAGGACATGAGTCAAGGCCAGAGAGCCAAGGTCATCCTGGCCAAGCTTCTTTTGGAAAAACCAGACGTCCTTCTCCTGGATGAACCAACTAATTTCCTTGACAAGGAACATGTGGAATGGCTGGGCGGTTATCTTTCAGCAATTGAAAATGCCTTTATGGTTGTCTCACATGACCGCACATTTCTGGATCGGATATGCACACGTATCTGCGATATAGACAACGGCAGGCTGTCCAAGTATTACGGCAGCTATACGGAGTTTCTGAAAAAGAAAGCATTTCTGCGCGAGGACCATATAAGGCAGTACAATGCGCAGCAAAAAGAAATCAAAAAAACAGAGGAGTTCATACGGAAGAACATAGCCGGCAGGAAAGCACAGATGGCCCGCGGACGGCAGAAGCAGCTGGACCGCATGGATAAGCTGGCGGCCCTGGAACAAAAGGAAATCAAACCGGAATTCTGTTTCCAATGCCTTCCCTTGACCAAATGCCTGCATTTGTCCGTAAAGCGTTTGTCTGTGGGGTATGATTATCCCATTTTGTCCCATCTGGATTTTTCCGTAAACGGAGGACAGAAGGTGGTGGTCACTGGTTTTAACGGCATCGGGAAATCCACCCTGCTGAAAACATTGACGGGAAGCCTGAATCCCCTGGATGGGGTCTTCGCTTTTTCACAGCAGGTTACAATCGGATATTTCGGACAGGATTTCATCTGGGAAAATGATACATTGACTCCTGTCCAGGTTGTCTCCAATGCCTACCCGAAGCTCACGCTTAAGAAGATACGCCAGCATCTCACCCGATGCGGGGTTCTAAGCCGGCAGGCCGTGCAGCCCATGGGCACATTAAGCGGCGGCGAACAGGCAAAGGTCAAATTATGCCTTCTGACGCTTAGTCCCTGCAACTTTTTGATTTTGGATGAACCTACTAACCACCTGGATATCCAGGCCAAGGATTCACTGCAGGCAGCTCTTAAGAGCTTTCCCGGAACCATACTGTTGGTTTCCCATGAGGAATCCTTTTACCGCAGCTGGGCAAACCGCATAATACACATTGGGGATTACTCTTCTCCATAAATACGCTGCGGCTTTTGCTTTGCCGCAGGTAATAACATAAAGACGGAACCACATGGAGTATATCCCTGCCCATCTGGTTCCGTCCTGCTTTTGGTCATACCGTAGTCATTTGGCGGTATTTCCGCCCGGCGGCATCTCTTCTATTTTCTTACGTTACATAGCACGCTGCATGACCAGCACATGATATCAGCCATCGTCGTCATCATCTTCGTCCTTATCATCATCGTCATCATCTTCGTCTCCATCCTCATGCCCGTCGTTATCCTCTTCTTGGGAATCGTTTTCGTCGATATCGTCTTCATCAGAGTCTCCTTCATCGGAATCGTCCTGGTCAGAATGCTCCCCGCCGTCATCTCCGTCCCGGTCTCTGTTATCATTTAATCCATTTCCGGCCTTCCCATGATCTCTTTCATCCGAATCATCCGTATCCTTATCATCGTCTGCACCGCTGCTTTGTCTCACCACATTGTTTCTGCCGGATTTATCCCTGGCTTTTTTGATATCATCGTCTCTGTCATCCGTATCGTCTTTGTCGTCATCGTCCCTGTCGTCATCCTTATCACCAGCTTTATCTTTACCGGCGTTTTCCTCCCTGTCATCGCCATCATCTTCATCATACTTATCGCGGTCAGCATCATTTTCTTCATCATCATTTTCAGTGTCATCCCCACGCTCATCCTCGTCCCTGTCATCTTCACCATTGCCGTCCGCATCTTCCCCCGTTCCTCCCGGAGGCATCCCGATGAATGCCGGCTTATCCCCTCCTGTTCCTCCGGGTATTTCACCCTTATGATGGGGGGCGGCTGCGGGGGGGCTGTCCTTTCCTATGCTTTCCACATGTACTTCCACCGGCATACCATCCTTTAAAAGGGTGTCCAGCCCTGTGCGTATGGCATCGGCCCGTTTTGCCTTCCAGCGCTCGCTCCCGCCGGATGCCGCCACATATACGGTCCCTCCTTCAGTCAGATAACCCATTTCCATGGCCCGTTCCACCAGTATACCTGTCATATATTCTGAGTCCCTTCCCTTATATGACACCTGGTCAATGAGTTTTTTTCCGTCCTCATTCACACCTTCCAGACCAACTACGCGATCCATATAACTCACAGACATTTTCACATCCGGATTGATTCTCACCTCCACTGTACCATACGGCATTCCGTATGCACCATAGGCCCCGCCTCCCAATACAGCCAGGCACAGGCAGGCAGCTGCGGCCAGCGGAGCAAGACGGAACAGGATGGGAGCCTTTGGTGTCTGCCGGGCAATTATCTCTCCTACCACCTGTCCCTCCTGGTAACCCAGATTGGCAGCCTTTATCATTCTGCCTTCATTGTCAAGGACAATGGCATATGACGGATGGCACTCCATTACAAGATAAGTCATACGGTTCCCTCCTTTCCCGGCGATATCTGACACAGATGTCCCCGGATGATTTCATATCCGTTGGTATAAGCCAGCAAAATGGCAACCAGATACGTCCGGTGCCGTTCCATGGTCTTTCTGGATACGCCGGACAGCTCTGACAGCTCCGCAATGGGTAGTTTGCGGCTCTGTATCAGGTGTTCTAATAGCTTGGGATGGCTCCTGGCAGCCTCCAGCACTTTGTGGCATGCCTTGAGGGTACGGTCCTGCCGGGGGCAGTTATCCGCCACATCAGACAGACTGATGCCATACTCAGTCAGATTCCTTCGGAACTCATCCAACTCTTCCCTGGTAGCCGTTCTCACATTCCACAGCTGGATTCCGTTTTTCTCATCAGGCGTTACTTCCAATAGGGCGTGGGAATCATCCTCCTGTCCTGCCGGGGCATCAAAGGAAACCAATCCCTGATGGCGCCCCTCTTTCCTGATGTAGTCTATGAGCCGGTTGCGTATGGATGCGGCAGCATAAGGCAGAAACGCTCCTCTTCCCCGCTCATACCCCTGGACCGCCTCATAAAAGGCAAACATGGCCACACTAAGCTGGTCCTCCCTGACCTGGGATGGAACTCCCTGGGTAAAGCGGACTGTCTCTGCCTGTATGAAATTCATATACTGGCCAATGAGGCTGTCAGCAGCTTCCGGACTCTTCTTTGCCTCATAGACCAAACGGACTATCTGGTGCTCTTCCCCCAAGATATCACCTCCATTTACCATAGAATACGCAGGAACCCTTTCTGTTTCGGGGTCACAGGAAAATTGTTTTCTTTTTATTTTCCTTTTTATTTCCTTTTTATCTAGTATAACAGAAAAAATCACTTGTTCCATCCATAAATTGGATTGTACAAGTGATCTTTTAATATAGAGCACACCCTCCCCCACAACCGGAGCAGTGTCTCCCTCATCCATCATCGAATCATACCGTTATTCACAATCTAATCCGGCTGCGCCGTCATCCGCTTCATCCAGAGCCTCATTTAACTCCTCTGTGCCTTCCAACACAAACCTGCCCTGACGGATAATATCAATCAGGCTTCCATCTGCCCTGACAGCCTTTATATCCCCTAATTCCGAGTAGGGAATGGTGATATCCGTATGACAGCTGAAATATGCCTTGGACATATCTGTCTTTCTGAGAAGGGATATCTCATTGTCCCTGGCAATGACCTCCCTGCCGTCAGGGTTATACATGGGCGAATCCTCAGCAAAGCTGTAGCAAGTATCACCCACTGCAAAATGAGGCCCCATCTTTTCGGCAATAAGGATAGGCAGCTTATCGCCAATGGAAAACCTTCTGGCCACGGCATAGGCCGTAGTATTGGTACCGATGGCGAACTCGCCCAAAGGCAGCCAGTCATGGTTTCGCATTATGACCTGCTTCACAAGGGCCTGGCCCTGTCTGCGGGCGTCCCCGGCTGCCCCGGCGTCCTTATCAGTTCCGGCAGCCCCGGCAGCCTTATCATTTCCAGCGTCCCCGGCAGCCCCCGCGTCCTCAAAATTCCCGCAGGAATACTCCGTCACCTTACCATCCTTAAACACCA
>OHCT01000671.1_pt1 | contig 10616 bp, 10 predicted proteins | sample 1566871 | NCBI WGS metagenome assembly OHCT01 (sample SAMEA3879548, study PRJEB24766) | human gut metagenome | biome: human-associated habitat; feature: feces | place: USA | collected 1985/1987 | reverse complement strand
CATTCTCCCAGTATCAGTATCCACATACCCGTGAAAGGTATGCGGAGTGCGCAAGGTTCTGCGGAATCCAGGCCAAGGATGATGCTGAGGCAGTTCAGAAGCTGATTGTCAAGATTGAGGAGCTTAAGAGGACTGTGGGCATCAAGTCCTGCATCAAGGATTACGGCATTGATGAGAAAGACTTCTTAGACAGGCTGGACGATATGGTTGAGCAGGCATTTGATGACCAGTGTACCGGCGCTAACCCAAGATATCCGCTTATGAGTGAGATTAAAGAAATGTATTTAAAAGCATACTACGGTAAATAATTCGTACCCATTGCGGGTAAATACCTTTATCCTTTGTGTTTGGAACAGGCCGTCTGTCATTTGACAGGCGGCCTGTTCATATTGTTTTGTTATTGTTTATCCTTGTGGTTCAGCATGATGCCATCAAAAAAAGATTCATAATTGATGTTAAAGATTTCCTTCATGGCTGCCAGCTCGGAGATTCGTATATTATATGTGCCGCTTTCTATCTGGGAATATATACTGCGTGAAATATTAATCCCCATCAGCTGCATCTTTGCAGTGACCTGATCCTGGGTGAGATGTGACTGCATACGGTATTTTCGGATGTTTGGCCCTATCCTTAAATCCTGCTTTAATTTTTGATCCATGGCTTCCTCCGGAATATGCAAGAAATAGGTTGCATTTCCTTGATTTTACGACAAATGTCATATATAATTGCAATGTATAGATTGCACAGGAGAAATTGGAAATATACATGCAGAAAGTAGAATAGGAGTTTTATATGATGCCAGATAAATCCCAGGGGGGGCTGTTGGCCAGATTGCAGGAACTCTCCGGCTGCCAGTACCTTTCGGACCTTCACAGTTCGTTTTATATAGAGGATATTATATATGCCGTGCGCACGGTCAGCATATCATCCTATTCCATGGGCGAATGGGAGGAGGCTTTCCGGTATATTACTGGCGTCAGGACGGAATTTAAGAGTAAGGAAGAGCTTGTAAAGAATCTGATTATCAGATTAGAGGAAAATAAGGAACGATAGATAAAAAAGATGCTGTATGGCTGTCCGGATGTATTATGGTATATCCGGACAGCCATACAGCATCCTTTTTCAATTATCCTGTTTTTATTTCTGTTTTTATGCGGAGCGTATTTTTGTGCGGAGCGCAGTCCTGCGCTGGGGCAGGAGACGCTGGGGCAGGAGACGCTGGGGCAGGAGGTGCTGGAGCAGGAAGCGCTGCTGTGGTTTCTGCAGTCACCCGGCGTACCCTATGTAATTTCGCTGTAAAACAGCTCATGCTGCCTTTTGACCCGTTTGCGGATCTGCCGTACAAAGGACGAAGGGCCAAGTACGCGGACCACAGGGCCAAAGGACAGAATATCTATGAGAAGTTCTGTCTCATCTGCCAAATCATAGTGGATGGAACAGATCCAGCATTTATTTTCCGCGTCATATTCCGTGTGCTTTTCATAGTTGGCAAAATGCAGCATGCACCGCTCCAGGGAGTTGCGTTCTCCGCTGATTTTGAGAACCACTGGTTCCGAGGCCTTTTGGATAGGTTCAAAACAGCGGGCTTCAAGGTCTGGTGGGCATGACTTTGAGGTCACATGGCAGTCCTTTATGCGTGCCAGATTAAGTATGGTGCTGCGGCTGAACGTATTTCCGTGAAGCTGGAGGCAGCAGAGCCGGAATTTGTCATCCTTGGAAGAATACTGAAGCTGGTAAGGCGCAGTCTCAAAGGAGTGGACACGGCCGTGTTTTCCCTCATAGGCCACCAGAAGAACACGTTCCTCCTGAATTGCCTTAAGAACGGACTGGAAATGCTTCCTGTAGGAGGGGGAACCATAGGAGTCCCCGTCCCTGTAGCGGTCATAGCAGTAAAAGTCGTCCTCGCAGTATAGGGAGGGCAAATTGTCCCATTCCCCGGCCAGGAGTTCTAACTGTCTGTCTGTGAAAAACAGTTGGAACCGGGGATCCTGCATCAGGGATTTAAGCCATGCTTTTTGGAGGTTTGTAAGAGGGACCGCAGGAACGGCATGGCCCAGACGGGACTTGAAGGTATGTTTATCCTGTTCTTCCAAAAGGGCCCATGTGCCGTCCGTCAGTTTGGGGATGATGGACAGGGCGCTTTCCTGGAATCCGTAAGCACGGCATATATCCTCCATATCCTGCCTGGTAATGGGGCTTTGCCATGCTTCATCCAGTATGTGCCGGACCACATTGTAATAACAGCTGTATATTTTGTGAAATAATTCCATGGCATTCTACTCCTCATTCCCGCAGTACATCTCATACATCTTCTCCCAATCACGGGTTATCTTGGCTATGGAAAAGAAATTGGTGCCCTGTATGTCCATAATACGGCCTGTAAAGGTTTTGACCCAGGACAGCATTTCATTGGTATCGAAAAATGTACCCGTGTAGAGAAACTGGTTCTCACGTATCTTCATAATTTCCCCTCCCCTGCCTTCACGGTAAAGACGGTTCAGGATGTAAGGTTCCTTTTCCTCGTCTATGTAGAGCTTGATACAGACCTCCTCCATACGGCTTGTACCGCCTCCAAAGGACACGCCCCAGCATTTCTCCTTATTCTTTTCCAAATCACGAAGTACTTCATCATAAAATGCACATGGCTCCAGAAGGGTCACCCGGGTGATGGAATCCAGGCGGGAGTTGCTGAAGCGGCGGCGCTCCGGCAGATACAGGCACAGATACCTGCGCCCGGTCTGGGTGCTGACAAATATCTTCAGGGGCACCCCTGACAGGGTGGAAACCTGTCCGCTGCGGCTGCTTTTGTTCTCAAACCGAATCATGCGTTTCCCGCGGACAGCGGTCAGTATGTCGGCCAATACGCCGTCCTCCAGTGTATGTACGATAAAATGGTGCTTGAACTGGAACAGGTCATTGCATTCATCCTGACGGTCCAGGATGGTGCTGCCTATGCAGCCAAAGGGGGCGGCCTCCTGGAAGTATTTCACGGCTGTCATGAGGCACTGCCACAGGTTCTGTTCCCCTTCCTCTGTCCCGTCCGGTTCCATGTCACCGGAATTTACACGCTGCGGTTCTGTTTCCATGGGCATGAGAGGAGCAAGCGCGTAGGACAGGGTCTTGCCGTCCTTATGGGATACCAGTATACCGAGGGTTTCGTATTCCTTCAGCTTCAGTCGCACGGTCTGGGTGTCGAAAACCACCCCGTAGTTATGGGATATAAGGTCGGTCACTGCGCCGGATGACATGCCCTCAGGACAGTCCCATAAAAGGTCCAGGATGAAGAAATGGAGCATCAGGTCATTGTCTGTAAAGCTTTTGGACTTCCAGGCAGCGTACAGGGGATTCTGGGGTATGGTCTTGCTGTCTACATTGATGTAGACATGCTTTCCCTTGGAGGTGTAGTCGGACTTTGTATACCGGGAGAGCCAGCTCTCAATACGCCGGCGCTCATTGTCGTACGTTCTGGCGCTCTTTTCGCTGAAATCATTTCTTACCTTGAACCCATATACGTAAAACTGGCGCATATAGTCCCGGATGCGGTCAAAGTTCTTGATTAATTCCTGGAATTCAGCCATATATACCCCTCCTGTCCGTGGATTTCTGACTGTTTTATCTATCATTTTAATGTAAGGTTCTATTTTGTCAAGCTGACACACTTGTTCTTACAGCATACATTCAATTGAAACGTTAGTATAGATATTATAGCAAATAATGGAAGTTCGCAACTTTTTTTAAATGATAACCATGTTAAAATTGAGTATTATAAGCATATAGTTAAGATACATACGCAAATATATGAACGGTAAGACGGATTACCACGGCGCCGGCAGGGCGGGATTTATCCCTGTCATCCATTGACGGCGTACAGAGTGAAGAAGAAAGGATGTGAGATATATGTTTGTGATGTATGAAAAAGAAAAGATGAAGGTTCCTGTAAGGGTATGGCTTAAGGAACGCGAGGATTTGGAAGGCAGTTGCCTGGAACAGGCATATCATCTTTCACAGCTTCCTTTCCTTCATAAGTGGGTCAGTCTGATGCCGGATACACACGCCGGAATGGGAATGCCCATTGGAGGTGTTATTGCAGCAGACGGCGTGGTGATTCCCAATGCAGTGGGTGTGGACATCGGCTGCGGTATGGCTTATACCGAGACCAACATTAAGGTGGCTGATATCAGGGAGGTTATTACGGGCAACGGCTCTCTGCTCCAGGCTGTTATAGGTGATATCATGCGCAACGTGCCGGTGGGATTTGCACACCATAAGACCATGATGCCCAGCTATACCATGGACGGTGCTTTGGAGGAAATGGACCGGTATGAGGAGGATGGGGAGCTCTTAGGACAGCTGGAGGCGGGATATTACCAAATTGGTACGCTGGGAGGCGGAAATCATTTCATTGAGCTTCAGGAGGATGATGACGGTTATCTGGCTGTAATGATTCACTCGGGAAGCCGTCACTTCGGAAAGTCTGTCTGCGATTACTTCCACTATAAGGCAAGACAGCTAAACCAGAAATGGTTCAGCGCTGTGCCTGATGAATACAGGCTGGCCTTCCTGCCGGTGGATACCAGAGAGGGCAAACAATACCTTAACTGGATGCAGCTTTCCATGGATTTTGCCAAAGAGAACAGGGAAAAGATGATGTTAGCCGTGAAGGCCATTCTGGAAAAATGGATTGGAAAGTATACCGAACTTTCACTGGAGTTTTCCCGCGACATAAACTGCCACCACAATTACGCTTCCTTTGAAAACCACTATGGGAAGGATGTGTGGGTCCACAGGAAGGGCGCTGTCAGCGCTCAGAACGGAGAATTAGCCGTGATTCCGGGGGCCATGGGTTTCTTACAGCTATGTGGTCATGGGAAAAGGAAATCCGGAGAGCTTCTGCTCTTCATTCCATGGAGCCGGCCGGCAGTATTCGAGAAAAGGTGCCATGGCGGCATTTTCCTGTGAGGAAGTCATTCTGGATTTACAGAAGCAGGGTGTGATTCTGGGTAAAAAGGGAAAGGCCGACGTGGCGGAGGAGAGCCGGTTTGCCTATAAGAATATTGAGGAGGTCATGGATAACCAGCAGGATCTGGTGGTGCCTGTGAAGCGCCTTAAGACCATAGGCGTGGTGAAAGGATAGAAGGCCGCGGCAGTATGCCGGGGCCGGGGAAAAACAAGCAGGCGCCCGTCAGAGGGACGGGAGGCCTGCCCTACATAAATATCGGCAGTTTGCCTTAAGAGGCGGAGTTTACTTCCTGGGACTCCCCGGTGCCCGGCCTGTGGTTCAAGGGTATGCCGGCAATCTGCAGTTTTTTAGGATGATGTGTCGCGGGTTCGACTCCCGCCGTGTATGGTAACACGTAGCTAAGTGGGTATAGCAATCATTAAAAATGATGACATAACCAAATGTCTCCAGGAAGGAGAAGGGATGCCTTCGCTCCTGCCGAACCTGTTTAAAACAGGGAAAGGCAGTTCTTCTGCGGCCCAGCGCGGCTGCGGATACCGCACAAAATGGGCCGGGCCAGAAATACGGTCAATCCGGATAGGCCGGATGATAAAGTGTTTCCCGTTCGGATGGAGCCTGTACGGAATGCGTGTCAGCGCATTACGGATCGGATCCGGGTAGGGCCGTAACGCCCAGCCCTTCCAGGATGTGCTTAAGCAGAAGCCCGCAGCAGGAGGATGGAGCCGGGCATCCGCCTTTTCCATCAAACAAATTTTACAGATTCATAATAATGAGGGATTCAGATATGATGATAAAGAAATATATAATCAAGGAGCAGGAATGCGGCTATCTGATGAAGGACGGCCGGTTCGTGGAACTGCTGACAGCAGGCAGGTATTCTTACCTGAACATGTTGGGATATGAGGTACAGACAGTGCCTATGACAGGGGAAGTCAAAACATGCGGAATACCGGAGGAAATCCTCATGAAGGATGAGAAGTTTGCCTCCAGGGTAGTGAAGGCAGTGCTGCCGGATGAGTGCATAGCTCTCCGGTTTGTGAATAAGGCGTACAGGGAAGTAATCACAAAGCCTGAGACATTGTACTGGAATGTATTTGAGAAAAATGAATTCCGGCTCATCGACATAACACAGCCTTATATGGAGGATACCCTTCCCCGGATGTATATGGATTTGATGCCGTCCAAGTACTATAAGAAAATAGTTATAAAGGACGGAGAGACAGGTCTTTTGTATTTTGACAACCGCTATGAAAAGAAACTGGACACAGGAACCTATTACTTCTGGAATTACGGAAGGGAGGTTACCTGCAAAATTTTCAACATGAAGATCCAGCAGCTTGACATCTCCGGCCAGGAAATCCTTACCGCAGATAAGGTGGCTGTGCGGTTAAACATAATCTGCAATTACCGGATTACCAATCCGGAGAAGCTGGTTCAGACCGTAGAAGGGGTGGCTTCCCAGCTCTATACTTATGTCCAGCTGAAGCTGCGGGAGTATGTGGGGCGGTACAGGCTGGATGAGCTCCTGGAACAGAAGGAGGAAATCGGAAGGTTTGTACTGGATAAGTTAAAGGAGTATCAGGAGGAATACTGCGTGGAGATAACCGGGGCAGGTATCAAGGACATTATCCTTCCGGGAGAGATAAGGGAAATCATGAATACCGTGCTGATGGCAGAAAAAAAGGCCCAGGCCAATGTCATCATGCGGCGGGAGGAAGTGGCTTCCACCAGAAGCCTTTTGAACACTGCCAGGCTTATGGATGAAAACCGCACCCTGTTCAAGCTGAAGGAGATGGAGTATCTGGAGAAGATCTGCGACAAGGTGGGCAATATATCCCTTAACGGCGGTAAAGGCGTGCTGGAGCAGCTGGCAGAGCTGGCCGGGGTGCAGGATTAACGGTTTATGGGGATAATGGTGTACAGGAATAAGAATGCCGGGTTAATTTAAAAATAATGCAAATTTGCCCAGGTCCATATGCTATAGTACTGACATAAGAGAACGGAGGCCTCCACAGCCTCCCTCCATAAGCGCCGGTATGCAAATGGCTGAAGCAAGCGGTCTGTAAAACCGTGACCCAGGTGGTGAACATTGTTGGCTCGAATCCAACCCGGCGCATCAGGGCTGTTGACAGACTGGTTCCGGGTGGGCCATGATGGCATAGGCCCACAATCAGCAGATGTGGCAGAGTGGTCGAATGCGGCTCCCCGCTAAGGAGCAGGCCGGCAGTAACCGGTCCGGAGGTCCGAATCCTCCCGTCTGCGTTGACAAATTTGGAAGAGAACGTGTATACTGATAATCGGAAGGAGAGCATTATGGCAGAAGAAGTTTTCATAAAGGTAAGGTTATATAGTTATGGGCAGTCCGATGCCGGCAGTTATCTATACTATGGCAGCGGACTGATTGGTGTAACTGAAAACAGGAACTGCCAAAGCCCCGAATAAGAAGAAACGATTCATAAATACGCTTTATGAACCTTTAGCGAACATGGTACAAAGGGCCCCAGGCAGGCCCTTTTTTGATGCGGAAAGCGAGGAAGATCCACATGCATCAGACCATGTTTCCATTATTGATTGTTAATATCCTGGAGAATCATGCCACAAAGGAAAGACCTCTTTCCATTACGGAGATAACAGAGTTTGTCAACAGGGAGTTCGGACCCTTTGCCATGGAAAAAGAACAGCTTATGAACCGGTCCACGGTGACGCGGATTCTGGATGCCATGGAGTTTTGGACCGAGGAAGGAAACCTGCTTAATTTTAAGGTGACGCAGTGCGGTTCAGAGAATAAGAAGCTGTTCTGTCTGGAGCGGCCAAAGGGGTGAAGTGGAGTTCCGGACCGATTTCAGGTGGTAAAGGATGAAACATCCCGTAAAACCGTGGAAAATCCGGCTGCAGTGATTTTGAAAATCGGTTTACATACTTCTTGACTTTAGCATATTAACTTGTTATACTTTTTCTAAAGTGTGTGCCGGACCCACTGCCGGCACAGCATCCCCACACTTCACAAACAAAAATCCAGGAGGTCGATTGAAATGTCATACGTTGATGAGATTTACGAGAGAGTTGTAGCACAGAACCCGGGTGAGCCGGAGTTCCATCAGGCTGTCAAGGAAGTACTGGATTCCTTAAAACTGGTCATTGATGCCAATGAGGAAAAATACCGCAGGGAAGGTATTCTTGAGCGTTTCACGGAGCCGGAAAGAATTGTATCTTTCAGGGTACCGTGGGTAGATGACAATGGAGCTGTCCAGGTGAACAAGGGATACAGGATCCAGTTCAACAGCGCCATCGGACCATATAAGGGCGGCCTGCGTTTCCATCCATCTGTAAACCAGAGCATCCTCAAGTTTCTCGGTTTTGAGCAGACACTTAAAAACTCCCTGACAGGCCTTCCCATGGGCGGAGGCAAGGGCGGTTCCAACTTCGATCCCAAAGGCAAATCAGACCGTGAGGTCATGGCTTTCTGCCAGAGCTTTATGACAGAGTTGTACCGCCACATTGGCAAGGATACGGATATCCCGGCCGGAGATATCGGCGTAGGCGGCAGGGAAGTGGGATACCTCTTTGGACAGTATAAGAGAATCACAGGATTATATGAGGGCGTACTTACAGGCAAGGGACTCACCTTTGGCGGTTCCCTGGCCAGGACACAGGCAACCGGATATGGCCTGGTATACATTCTGGATGAGATGTTAAAGCACAACGGCAAGGATATGGCAGGCAAAACCATCGTTGTATCCGGTTCCGGCAATGTGGCCATCTACGCAACTGAGAAGGCACAGCAGCTGGGAGCAAAGGTTGTGGCTTTAAGCGATTCCAACGGTTATATCTATGACAAGGACGGCATTCAGCTGGATATTGTGAAGGAAATCAAGGAAGTACGCAGAGGACGTATCAAGGAGTATGTGGAAGAGGTGCCAACCGCAGTGTATACAGAGGGAAGAGGAATCTGGAGCATCCCATGTGACATCGCCCTTCCCTGTGCAACCCAGAACGAGCTGAATCTGGACGATGCCCAGACACTTCTCGCCAACGGATGCTTTGCAGTGGCAGAGGGCGCTAACATGCCGTCCACCAGGGAAGCCACAGATTTGTTTGTGGAGAAGAAGATTCTCTTTATGCCGGGTAAGGCTGCCAATGCAGGCGGCGTGGCAACTTCCGGACTGGAGCAGAGCCAGAACGCCTTAAGAATGTCATGGTCCTTTGAGGAAGTGGACGATAAGCTTCACACCATCATGGTAAATATTTTTGCAAAGGTATCAGAGGCAGCAGAGCGCTATCAGGTTGCAGGCAACTATGTGGCTGGTGCTAATATCGCCGGATTTGAGAAGGTGGTTGAGGCTATGCTGGGACAGGGTATTGTGTAGTCTGCCCTGTATCGCGCAGAATGAATATATAAGATGGGGATCGGATCCCGCAGGCAGGCCGTATTGGCTTGTCTGCGGGATTTTCTTGCTTTTTTGGCTTGTGCATGCGGCGGGAGACACAGCCAGGTCTGGTTTAACCTGAAAATCAACAGAAACTGGAAATAATGCATAAAAAACATAGTTTTTGCTTTTGTATATTGAATATTTTTAAAACTTGTGTTAATATAATGTTAATACGGATTGTTGACAATCCACAATCTACAATCATCAATATATGAAAGGTGAAGAGGAAAAAAAGATGGAAGCACTTATTACACGTACCGAAGGCCTGATATTCGTGATTTTAATCATGGTAGCATTCGCGCTTTGGTTACAGAGATTCAAAGCATTTAAGTCACTGGGGCCGGTTTTGACAGTAGTGGTATTGGGAATTATTCTTTCCAACACCCATGTGGTGCCGATTTCACATGATTTTTACAGTGCGTTATCTACATACTGCGTGACGCCCGCCATATCCATCTGTCTGCTCAGCATGAATATGCGTGAGCTGAAGAAGCTGAACAGGGAGCCGGTCATTGCTTTGGTATCCGCTATTTTTTCTGTATGTTTTATTGCCATCATACTGGGATTATTCTTTGCTCCAAGGATTACCGAGGGCTGGAAGTGCGCCGGCATGTTTGTAGGCACCTACACAGGCGGAACACCTAACCTGACAGCTATTGCAACCGGTCTGGACTGTTCAAGAGAAACCCTTGCGGCAGCCAATGCAGCTGACTACGTGGTGTCCACCCCCTTAATGGTATTTCTGTTTGCGGCTCCGGCTATCTTAAAGGCGTCCAAACGCTGGAACAAGCTGTGGCCTTACCAGTTTACAAAAGAGGAGCTGGACGACGGAGAGGACGAGCCCCTGATGTCTGATAAGAGATGGTCTATCCGTGATATTGCATGGCTTTTGACCATTGGTTTCGGCGTTTCCTTTGTATGTACTGTGATTGCGCAGTCCATTTTTCCGGATACCTTCTGGAAAGCGGGAAGGCTGCTGATTCTTACCACGGTATCCATTGGCCTGGCACAGTTAAAGCCTGTCCAGAAGCTGCGCGGAAATCTTGATCTGGGTCTGTTTATTTCCCTGACCTTCCTTGCAACCATTGGATTTGCTGTGGATTTGCAGCAGTTCATCGGTTCCGCGCTTATGATGACCCTGTATGTACTGTTTATGCTGGTGGGATGTATTGTACTGCACCTTATTATCTGCCGCATATTTAAGATTAAGTATGAGTATGTGATCC
>OHCT01000657.1_pt1 | contig 10918 bp, 10 predicted proteins | sample 1566871 | NCBI WGS metagenome assembly OHCT01 (sample SAMEA3879548, study PRJEB24766) | human gut metagenome | biome: human-associated habitat; feature: feces | place: USA | collected 1985/1987 | reverse complement strand
CCTACTGGAGCATCTGTTGTGGCAGTAGATCCCAATAGCGGTGCCATATTAGCAATGGTGAGCTGGCCAAGCTTTGATCCAAATCAGTTCAGTCGTGGTATTTCTTCCGAGGAATGGGATAAAATCATCAATAATAAAAACCATCCTCTGCAAAACAGAAATATCTCTTCTATGTATCCGCCGGGATCAACTTTTAAAGTTATTACCGGCGCTACTGCATTGGAGGCGAAGATGGTCACGCCTGAAGAAAAGATATTTGATAATGGAAGGCATTGGCTTATTGATAAAAGAAATTCTGAAGGAGAGGCTTTCGGTTGGGTAGATTTTTATGATGCCATGGCAAAGTCTGATAATGTGTATTTTTACGAGATGGGACGGCGTGTAGGCATTGACCGGTTGGCGGGTATGTCCCGTGATTTTGGCCTGGGGCAACTGACGGGAATTGACTTAACCGGCGAAGTCGAAGGAAATGTGGCCAGTGAAGAATATAAAAAGAAGATATTTGGTCAAGATTGGTATTTAGGGGAAACTTTTGATGCGGCTATTGGACAAAGTTTCACTCTGACGACTCCTCTGCAGATGGCAATGGTTTATTCGGCGCTTGCAAATGGAGGATTTAAATATCAACCATATTTAGTAAGCCGTGTGGATCATTTGGATGGTACGCCGAAAAAAATTTTTTCACCTAAACGTATAGGCAGCTTACCATTGTCAAAAGCTACTATGGATGTGGTTTGTGAAGCTCTCCGCCGCGTTATGCAAAAGGGCGGTACTGGTGGAAATTTATTTGAAAATTATCCGATTTCTATTGCGGGGAAGTCCGGCACAGCAGAAACAAATGGGTTGGATAATGGGTGGTTTATTGCTTACGGTCCTTTTGAGAAACCGGAAATCGTTATTGCATGTATGTTTGAACATGCCGGATTCGGTGCTGATTCTGCTGCGCCGGTAGTAAAAAAAGTGATGGATGCGTATTTTCATTTTGGCGAATATGCATTTGCAAAAGATAGAAGTGGTGTAGTTTTGAGAAAGAAAGGCAATTGATAATGACACAAGTGCTATCTGTGATTTCTGGCAAAGGGGGAGTAGGGAAAACCCTTTTAACGGCTGCTTTGGGTATTCAGTTGTCGAGAATGGGGAAAAAAGTTCTTTTAATTGATGGCGATATGGGACTTCGGAATCTGGATTTGATTCTGGGTGTAGAAAATGAATGTTTTTACAATATATGGGATTTAGCACAGGGGAAATGTTTTATAAGGGATGCGGTTCTATCCATTGATGAGAATTTATATTTTCTTTCCGCTTCACAAGGTGAAACTTGGGAAGAAATATCTCCTGACGCTATAAATACGGTGTTGGAAGATATAGATGGAATTTATGATTTCATTCTTATCGATTGTCCGGCAGGAATAGGAACGGGAATAAAGTTCGCGGCTAAGATTTCTGATTTTGCAATAATAGTTTTAGCACCATCCTGGGCATCGAAGCGGAATGCAGAAAAAATGATTTTGATGATGCCGGAGAATGTACGTTCCTACATTGTGTTGAATCAATTTAACGAAGGCAATGACAAGATTAGTTTTGAGGAAATGATGACATGTATTGATGATGACATGTTTGGAGGAGTAATCCCCTTTTCACGGATTGCGACACAATTGTCACATTATGGAGAATTGCAAACATATCGCAATGACTGTGCGTTTGCAGATGCCTTACAATGTGTGATAAATGTAGTTTTTAAGGGGCGGGAATATCCCGTATCCCGATGGCGATATATACTCCATGCTGCAAAAAAGGAAAATGGTGTTGCTTTGAAAGGTAGCGAATCTATCTTAAAAAAACGTCCGATATTTTCTTGGGATCGGAACAGAATGGCGTATAAATGGCGCCATAGGAGATAATTTATGAATCTAATCCGTTATTTAAGAAGAGTTGACAGTACGTTGTTTCTGACAGTAATCAGTTTGGGCATTATTTGTCTAATGATCATTGGAAGTGCGACTCATGCCAATGTATATGGATATCCGGAACGGTATGATTTTATTCTGAAACAAGGAATATTTCTTGTTTTGGGGATTATCATATCAGGATTTACATTGAAATATGACTATCGCATATTATACAAATGGGCTCCAACTTTATTCGTGATTAACGCATTGTCATTGATAGTGGTTAAATTTGCGGGAACAAGTGCATTAGGGGCACAACGGTGGATACAGATCGGACCATTTACTTTACAGCCGTCTGAATTTGCCAAATTATTTATGATTATTTGCCTGGCGCGATTATTATCAAACCGTAAACAGGAATATAAAACATGGAGAAGCCTGCTTCCTGTGGCAGGATTGATGACACTTCCGACATTTCTGATTTTCATACAGCCTGATTTAGGAACGAGTTTAGTGTTTTGTGCCATCACTTTAGGAATGTTGTATATTTGTGGATTGAGTATAAAATTGGTGAAACAGGCATTAATCGGATTATTAGTCATCTCACCTATAGTTTGGTTCTTTGTTCTCCATGAATATCAAAAAATGAGGCTTCTTGTTTTATTTAACCCCAATGTGGATCCATATGGCTCGGGATATCATGTGATTCAATCAAAAATTTCGATAGGCAGCGGTGGATTTATAGGACAGGGATTATTTTCCGGGACGCAGAGCCAATTGGATTTTTTACCGGAAAATCATACAGATTTTATTTTTTCTGTTATTGGTGAAGAATTAGGCTTTGTAGGCTCGATTTTTGTTATATTTCTATACTTTTTATTACTATACAGGACGTTAGTTATTGCAAAATCTTCCGAAGATATTTTCGGCAGTCTTTTAGCTTGCGGTATTTTTTCTATGTGGTTATTCCAAGTGTTTATCAATGTAGGGATGACACTTGGAATCATGCCTGTTACAGGGATTCCTCTTCCCTTTATGAGTTATGGTGGAAGTGCATTGCTTATGAATTTATTTTGTGTCGGAATATTAATGAACGTTTACCTTCGTCGCAAGAAAATGATGTTTGAGTAGGGAGAATGTCTATGAATCCTGTAAAAATTGATCCGGTTTGGTTGATGCATGTACAAAAGCCGGCAAGATATATTGGGGGAGAATGGAACAGCATCGTTAAGAACCATGATTCTGTTGATGTAAAGGTAGCATTGGGTTTTCCTGATGTATACGAAGTAGCTATGAGTCATTTGGGGCTTAAGATTATCTACAGTGTAATCAATTCAAAATCCTATGCTTTGGCAGAGCGTGTATATGCGCCATGGATAGACATGGAAAAGATGATGCGTGAAAGAGGAATACCTCTGTTCTCTTTAGAAAATAAGTGTCCTATACATGATTTTGATGTATTGGGATTTACTATACCCTATGAGATGAGTTATACGAATGTGCTGAATATGATTGATCTTGCGAAAATCCCCGTGTTGTCTAAAGATCGGAGCGACAATGATCCGATTGTAATCAGTGGGGGACCTTGCGTTTATAATGCGGAACCTATGTGTGATTTTATTGATGTATTTTTTATTGGTGAAGCAGAAGAGTCTATCTGTGAGATGCTGGAATTGATTCGGAATTGGAAAAAAGATGGAAAACCGGGGGGACGGAAAGAAATCATTAGAAGAATGGCTGCGATAGAGGGGTGCTATGTGCCGTCATTATATGAGGTCTCTTATTATGAAAATGGTATATTCCGTTCTATAAGTCCTATAATTTCTAATGTGCAATTCCCTATACAAAAACGTGTTATTTGTGATATGGATAGTGTTCATATAGATGATAAACCGATTTTACCGCATATTGAGATTGTTCATGACCGTGCGGTGCTTGAAATGTTTCGCGGTTGCAGCAGAGGATGCCGATTTTGCCAGGCGGGGATGATCTATAGACCTGTACGGGAAAAAACAGAAAAGCGTTTGCAGGAATTAGCGGACACCTTAATCAGACGAACAGGATATAATGAAATTTCATTGATGTCACTCTCGTCAGCCGATTATTCCCGTCTTCCGGAGCTTGTGGATCACCTTCTGGAAACCTTTAAAAATCGCAGAGTCAGTGTTAGCCTTCCTTCGCTTCGTGTAGATAGCTTTTCTATCGATATTGCAAAAAAAGTGCAGCAGGTTAGGAAGAGCGGGCTTACGCTGGCGCCGGAGGCAGGGACGCAAAGGTTGAGAAATGTAATCAATAAGGGGGTGACAGAAAAGGATATCATGGGCGCCTGTGCAAATGCTTTTAAAAATGGATGGAGCAAAGTTAAGTTATATTTTATGATGGGATTGCCGACAGAAACGGATGAAGACTTAGCAGGAATTGCGAGCTTAGCGCTTCGAATAAAAGATCTCTATCATGAAATTCGTGGGAAATATGATTGTCGTGTAACTGTCAGTGTGTCAAGTTTTGTACCAAAGCCCTTTACACCTTTTCAATGGATGCCACAATGCAGCGTGGCGGAAATTGAGAGAAAACAGCAATATTTAAAGGATTTGTTCAGAGACAAGCATATTAAATACGCTTATCATGATGCGAAAACCGGATATTTGGAAGCGGTACTTGCAAGAGGTGACCGTCAATTGGGGAAAGTAATTTTAAAAGCATGGAAAAAAGGATGTACATACGATAGTTGGACGGAATTTTTCAATTATGATAAGTGGATAGAATGTTTCCATGAATGTAATATAGATCCTGATCTTTACGCAAATCGTCCTAGAAATGAATTTGAGCAGGAACCTTGGGATCATATCGACTGTGGCGTAACAAAAGACTATCTCAGAAAAGAATGGAAAATGGCACAAAAAGGTTTGCTTACCCATGATTGCCGGCATCTGCCGTGTAATGGCTGTGCTGTATGCCCATTGCTGGATGTGAAGCTGATCGATCATAAGGAGGACGTACCCAGTGAAAAGGCTGTTTTTATCTATAAGCAAGGGTGAAGAGCTTAGATTTTTAGGTCATTTGGATATGCTTCGTACCATGGAGCGAGCTGTGATTCGCTCCGGGATTCCTATTGCTTTTTCTGAAGGATTTAATCCTCATATGAAGATAGCCTTTGATGCAGCACTTGGAGTAGGAGTGACGGCAGATCCGCTGTATTTAGAAATGAAATTGGAAAAAGATTTTTTACCCGAAAAAGTTTCTGCACTACTTACCCCGCAACTGCCCCAAGGGATCATGCTTCATGAAATCAAAGAAGTCGGCCTTGACAGGGGGAAACTTGTTACATTTCTAAATGAAGATGTATATGAGATGGAAGGTCCGGTCGATGGGGGAAAAGATATTTTACAAACAGAGAAAAATATTGCAGAGTTTAACGCATTAGATTCCTTTATCTATGAACGGGTTACTCCTAAGAGGGTAAGGCAAATGGATGTGAAGCCCATGATTATTCAGCCAATGAGAGTGAAGATACAGGGGAATCGTGCATATTTAAAATTTTCTCTTGCCCGTTCTCAGTCAGGGAGTGTACAACCTAAAGATATATGGAAAATATTAGCAGAATTTTTTAATATGCCATGGATACCGGATGCCTTTATTTGCTCAAGAACCGGAACGTATTATTATAACGGCATTCGGAGAATTACACCTTTTTCTGAAGGTATATTTTTTTAGGATTTAGTTTGATAAAGGATCAATGGAGGATAAATGAATCGAGTTATCCTATCTGCTAGTACTGATGAAACGATTCTTGCGGTGACTAGGCAGCATAAATTAGTTGATTTAGAAATAGAACAGCAAATTAATACAGAAATAGTCGGATGTATTTATAAGGGCGTTGTCAAAAATATTGTGTCTGCAGTAGATGGTATTTTTGTGGACATTGGAATTGGAAAAAATGCTTTTTTACGCAGAAAGGATCTACTCAATGAAAAGAGATTTCCGACTGAAGGAAGCCCAATTCTTGCACAGGTTATTAAAAGTGATACAGATATGAAAGGCGCCCTTATTACAGAAAAGATCAGTATGTTTGGAAAGTATGCAGTGACATTATCAGGAACAGGTTATATAGGAGTTTCTAAAAAGATTCGGCAGGAATCCGTTCGTAAGAGGTTAAAGGAAATAGGAAAAGAAATATGTGCTGAGCATATGGGACTAATTATAAGAACTGCAGCTGAAAACGCGGATATGGATGAATTCAGAAAAGATATTACCCGTCTTAAAGAAAATTGGGATATTATCCAAAAACGGTTCCGGATGGAAAAGTCACCAACACTCCTGTATAGAGAAAGTGATATTATAGTCAAAGCACTTCGTGATTATGTTAATAAAGGAACGGAAATCCTAATTACTGATAACAGAAAGATATATGAACGAATTTGCAAATTAAATGAGAGCGAGCATACGATTGAGCCCGACAAGATATCACTTTATAAAGAAAGGATGCCGCTTTTAAAGAAAGAGAAGATTGAAGAACAGATACATCTCCTATTTAAACGCCGGGTAGAATTACCTTCGGGTGGATCGTTGATTATTGAAGACACAGAAGCTTTGACCGTGATTGATGTGAATTCCGGTGCGTTTAACCGGCAGGGGATTCCACATGAAGAAGCTGTGTACTTGATTAATCAAGAAGCTGCTATTGAAATTGCTCGACAAGTTCGGCTTCGCGGTATTGGCGGTATGATTTTAATTGATTTTATTGATATGCAAAAAGAAAATCAGAAAAAGGATATAGTCGGAATACTGCAACGCGAATTAAAAAAGGATAAAGTAAAATCCATTGTCTGCGGTATGACATCTTTGGGACTGGTTGAAATGACACGAAAAAGAACCACTCACAGCTTGATAAAGAATTATTGTGATATATGTCCGATTTGTAATGGTACAGGCCATATTTTATCGGTACAATCGGTAATTCAGCAGATCCACCGGGAACTGGAGACGGTAAAACGATATGGCGGAGCTCGGGATTTGGTAATCCGATGTCACCCTGAAGTAGCAGCACTGCTTAAGGAAGAACAGAAGTCGGGATATTTTATGAAATATTTTAACAGGAATATTATGATTGAAGAAAATGATCATTCAAACCGTGAAGTATATAGTGTATTATCTTCATTAAAATAACGGAGGGGAAATGGTTACAGAAATTTATTCAGAACGGGATTTTGAAAGAGAAGTTGTGGAGAAAAAAGGGTTTACTTTACTTGCCTGCAAGGCGGCATGGTGTAGATATTGTAAGGTGATGCTGCCGACAGTAGAGGCCGCCGCAGAAGATTTCAAAGGGCAGATGTCTTTTGTGTCTATGGATATAGATGAGATGGAAAATTTAGCAGAACCGTTAGGGCTGGTAGGTGTACCAACCTATTTGATTTTCAAGGATGGAAGAGAAGTAGGCCGGATTATTGGATATAATCAGAAAAAGACGTTTTATGATGAAGTGGATAAAATTTTGGGTAATAAAGAGAAATAAATACCCTCGTATAGGATATTCTTTGAAATTGGAAAAGTGGAAAACGGATTATATAGAATATATTGATTTTTCTTGCATTCCCCGTTTTCATTTGATATAATAGCAAAGAATTATTCCTAATAGTGAAATGAGGTGCAACAAGTGAAAAAGGAGATACATCCGGATTATCATCCCGTCGTGTTCCGCGACATCGGTGCTGACTATTCCTTTCTGACCCGTTCTACAGCAACATCTAACCAGACGGTAAAGTGGGAAGATGGTAATGAATATCCGCTGATTAATATTGATATCAGCAGTAAATCTCATCCGTTCTATACCGGGCAGCAGCGTTTCGGAAAAGCTCGTGGCCGTATTGAAAAATTCAATAGACGTTATGGAAAAACAGCAGAATAAAATGAAGAGCAGGGTCGTGATGCCCCTGTTTTTTATTGCTTTTTTGCGTGGCAAATTCTGTGATATACTTGTTACGGTAATGTTTTATAGTGGTTATATTATGATCATGTCAAAGAATTAAAGCTTTTATTTGCAGGAGATACAATGCAGACAAATAAATTAGATGCCATGGAAGCGCGGTTTCGCAGTCTTGAAGATCAATTAAGCGATCCATCGGTGATTTCCAATCAAAATAAATGGCGGACACTTTCTAAGGAACATTCCGATCTTGGGGAAATTGTAACACTATATCGTTCATATAAAAAGGTAGATAAGACTTGTAAGGAAGCAGTGAATATTCTGGAGGATAAATCCCAGTCTGACCTTCATGAGCTTGCTAAAGAAGAACTTAAAGAAGCTGAGAAAATGAAAAACGAATTAGATAAACAAATTCATTTCCTTCTGATTCCCAAAGATCCGAACGACGGTAAAAATGTTATTTTAGAAATTCGTGCAGGAACAGGCGGTGAGGAGGCTGCCTTATTTGCAGCGGATCTCCTAAAGATGTATCTGAAGTTTGCTGAAAATAAAGGTTGGAGAGTGGAATTGGCCGATGCAAATGAAACAGATTTAGGCGGCTTCAGAGAGGTTACCTGTATCATTTATGGTAAAAATGCTTATTCTTTATTGAAGTTTGAAAGTGGAGTGCATCGTGTACAGCGTATCCCGGCGACAGAAAGTCAGGGGAGGGTACACACCTCAGCTGTTACGGTAGCGGTTTTGCCGGAAGTGGAAAATGTAGATATTGATATTAACAGAGACGATTTAAGGGTAGACGTTTATCGTGCATCTGGTGCAGGCGGACAACATATTAATAAGACCTCGTCGGCAATACGTATTACACATATTCCATCAGGGATGGTGGTGACCTGCCAGAATGAGCGGAGCCAGCGCCAGAATAAAGAAAAGGCATTGCAGATTCTAAAAGCCCGGTTATATGACCGAGCTGTGCGGGAATCGCAGGATAAGACAGCGGCAGATAGAAAAGGACAGGTGGGTTCTGGGGATCGGTCTGAACGTATACGCACCTATAATTTTCCACAGGGGCGGGTAACGGATCATCGTGTTAATGTCAGCGTTTACCAACTGGATAATTTTTTAAACGGAAATATGGATGGTATTTTAGATGTACTTATAGAGGCGGATTTAACAAAGCGTATGAAAGAGGGCGAGGGGAGTGGCCGATAATTCTGTCTGGACAATCAAGAAGATCTTGATTTGGACTACCGGGTATTTCGAAAAACACGGAATAGATTCAGCAAGGCTTGACGCAGAGCTTTTACTTTCACATGTATTGGGAAAAAGTAGGATTTATTTGTATACGGAGTTTGAACGAATTTTAGCCGCAAAGGAATTGGCACTTTTTAAAAAATATATACAAAAGAGGATTGAAGGATTTTCTGCTGCTGCTATCATTGGCAAAAAAGAATTCATGGGGTTAACGCTTAAAGTAAATGAACAGGTTCTTATTCCGCGTCCGGATACGGAAACATGGCTGGAAAAGGTAATTCAATACTACAGGAATGAAACAGGCCTTAAGGTGGCAGATCTTGGAACGGGAAGTGGGGCAATCCTTGTTGGATTCTTATACTATTGCAGAGATGCGGTTGGTGTAGGTGTTGATATTTCTACAGAGGCATTAAAAATAGCGGAAGAGAACGGTCAGAACTTAAAAATAACGGATCGTGTGGAATGGAGACAAGGCGATTATCTAAAGGCTTTTGATGAAGAGGATATCTTTGATGGTATTTTTAGTAATCCTCCATATATTCCGACTAAGGATATAGGTGGACTTTCGAGGGAAGTAAAACATGAACCGCGATTGGCTCTTGATGGAGGAACTGACGGTCTTTATTTTTATCACCTTTTAGCGAAAGGCGCTGCGGAACATCTAAAGCCTGGAGGATTTCTTGCTGTTGAATTCGGTATTGGACAGGCTACAGATATTTTAGAGATGTTTCGGAAATCAGCACAGTATGAAGATTTCGAAGTCATCAAAGATTATGGCGGTATAGAGCGTGCTCTGTATTGCAGAAAGAAGTAAAGATGATTACAAAGAAAATAATAGTGGATCAAAGCTATTATAATGATAAGGTAAAAAGGCTTGGTGAAGTCATCCGTGCCGGCGGACTGGTGGCATTTCCCACTGAAACGGTATATGGTCTTGGAGGGAATGCACTGGATAAAGAGGCTGCTAAAAAAATTTATATGGCCAAAGGACGGCCGTCTGACAATCCTCTGATTGTGCATGTGGCAGATATATCTGAGGTCAGTACATATGTAAAACGGATATTGCCGTTAGAAAAAAGGCTGATGGAAGCTTTTTGGCCTGGTCCTCTAACTATCGTATTTCCGAAAAAAGATATTGTTCCTATGGCAACTTCTGGTGGATTGCGGACAATTGCTATTAGATGTCCTGCTCATGAGGCTGCGAGAGCATTGATTCGTGCAGCCGGTGTGCCTATTGCAGGTCCGAGTGCAAATATCTCAACAAAACCAAGCCCTACAACGGCGGATGCTGTTCTCCATGATATGGATGGAAGAATAGAATTTGTGATTGATGGCGGTGATTCCTTAATTGGATTGGAGTCTACCGTAATCGCGGTCGAAAACGGGAAAATAATCATATACAGACCGGGAGGGATTACACGGGATATGTTGGAGGCATTCGCTCCAACAGAACTTGATACTGCAATTACTGCCGAACAGGAGCATCCAAAGGCTCCGGGAATGAAATATAGGCACTATGCCCCTTCCGCACCGTTAACAGTTTATGCCGGAAACATAGAAGCCGTTGAGTCTGAAATTTTGTCATTTGCAAATAAGGGCAAAGGGAAATTTGGCTTTTTTGTCAGCCAAGAAACAGCGAAAAAAATTCCTGCTGGAAATATTATTTTTGTCTGGGGAAGACGGGGGAATAAAAAAGAATTGGCACATAATTTATTTCAGGGACTACTATTCTTCAATAACCATCCTGTTGACCACATTATCGGCGAAGGTACAGATGGTGGAGGGATTGGTATGGCAATCATGAATAGATTGACGAAAGCGTCCGGAACTCATATCATAAATATGAATTAAAACA
>OHCT01000649.1_pt1 | contig 11076 bp, 12 predicted proteins | sample 1566871 | NCBI WGS metagenome assembly OHCT01 (sample SAMEA3879548, study PRJEB24766) | human gut metagenome | biome: human-associated habitat; feature: feces | place: USA | collected 1985/1987 | reverse complement strand
AAGATATGTGAGTAAGGTCTGTTTAGATGAATCCCCAGGTAAAGTTACACTATCCAAAAACTCGTTTTCTGTTGACTACGAGTATTTTTGTGATATAATGAAGTTAGAGGATAGCGGCGTTGACCAGCTATCGTGGTGTTGAAGCAATTGACTGTGTCGGCATGCAGCCGGTTGTGGAGCCTGACCTTGGGTTATGCGATAACCTCAAACCGAATAGGTTCTTCGGAACTGAATGAAAACGCTTTTTAAGGGCCTTGCATTGGCAGGGTCCTTTATTTTTTGCAAAGGACAAGGTATAATATGGATCTATTACAACAGTCTGCACAAGCCTGGAAAGAAATAATTGAATATAGATATTTGTTTACATATGGCTATAAGAAACAGCTGTATCCAATTAATCTTACCTTTTCTCTGGAAGATTATCCGCATTTAGCTGGCTTCCAGTATATGAAAGATATCTCTCTTCCAAATTATTCTTCTGCCAAAATTGCTGATAGAATTCTTGAGGGTAAAATACTATTTGAAAAAGTTCAAAAAGCAGCCCAGTACGAGGAGATGATAAAACCTCGACTTGAAGCTTTAGTTCACTTGAAAGAATCTCTTGATAACAAATTTAATTTATATTCATACATGCCACGCATGTATCCTTTCATCACAGGCATTAAAGCAGATTATTTAATATCCAGCCATTTTAGTGTTGATAATTTCATCTTTATCATCAAGGCAAATGCGCAAGGTGAATTAAAATGTGATTTTCTTTGTTGCTCCATTTTCGAAAAAGGTGATCGCGATTATGAAACAAATCAAAAAGCTCGAACACTGATGAAGAAAGAACGAATACATATTCCTTCTAACACCACCGATATTCTATTGGATCGCTTATCAGTTCAAACAAGGCCAGAAGACAAAACTACTGATCCTTCAGATAATACAGAAGCAAAATCCGATATTTCACAATAGTACCACTTTCTTTGGGAGGTGGTTTTTTTCTTCTATCCCCCCTATTCAATTTTGCGACTGCACACGCAAGACCCACCCGCCGTTCTATGGTGAGCCGGTCTACAGAGATTTTGATACCCCCTACCGGTCATGCCAACGATCCCCACGTTTCGCATGAATCTGTGAATGACACGACTTACACAACGCAATCAGATTGCTCCGGTCATGTGTGCCGCCTTCACTCAAAGGAAGCTTGTGATGAATCTCCTCCACTGGAACCAGAACTCCTCGCTCGTAGCACTTCTCACAGAACGGATGCCCTGCAGCATACTTATCACGAATCCTTTTCCATGCACGACCATATCTTCTCTTCGCATTTTTATCTTTTCCGTATTTCTCATAATCACTATTCACTTTTTTCGTATGCTCTGCACAGTACCGCCCTGTCACTAACGCAGGACAGCCTGGATAAGCACACGGTTTCTTCGGCTTACTAGGCACAGTTACACTTCCTTCCATGCACTCGAAACAAGTTTTCTCATTGTCGCGACATTCGTCAAATGTCTGCTCATTCAAGCATAACATCCACTTTCCTCATTACTCGCGCAAAAAAAGCCCTGGGAAAATTTCTTCTCTCAAAGCTCTGTTCTGTCATACACTTTCTACACTATCATAATAACATATATGCTTCTGCCACGTTGTGACAAGGTGTGCCAACCTTATTCCGGTACGACAAAATTATTTAATGCTGATGCATGGATACGATGTACTGTTCTATAAGAAACATTCAACTCATAGGAAATATCTTCCCAGCTTTCATTTTTAAGATAACGATATTTAAGAAGAAGCCTTTCCTCTGAATTCTCCATCTTTTCAATCGCTGTATTGATTTCTGAGCGAAGATCTACCAATCTATTAATCTTACCATCAATCTTCTTCTCATACTCCCATATCTTCTCAATAGTTTTAATAAATGGAGCCTCCAGATTTATGTTAGGATTCGTACCAATCTTTTCCCCATAGCTGCATCCCTGAATGGTGCCACGCATCTCCCGAAGCTGTTCCAGTTCCTTAACCTCAACTTGTATCTGCTTATCCAAAAGATACGCCTGCTTCAAATACTCTTTTGCTGTCATATGCTACCTCCGATAAAATAAAAATTTCCCTCGGATTTACTCTGATTGTCTTATTTCATCCTGAAGCCTTCTTATCAAAAACTCTCCATCCACTGAAGTCAATTGCTGATACCACGGACTTCTGAAGAATTTCTCTATCCGCAAAGCCTCATCCATTGCTGTCTTGCTTCCCTGATTACGCTTTACCCTTTTGAGTGCGGCTCTATAATCAGAAACCTCACTAAGAATAATAGCATTGGCAAGATGTTCATATGGATCTTCTGCTAAATTCTTACCTACCATGCGTTACCCTCGCTTTTACAGCAGCAATCAATCTGTTTTGTGTCATATCCTTATTGGCCAATGCTTTTACGACATCTTCATCTATCGTTCCTGCAGTAATAATATGCTGGACCACAACAGTCTCAGCCGACTGTCCCTGCCTCCACAATCTAGCCACTGTCTGCTGATACAGTTCCAGGCTCCAGGTAAGTCCAAACCAGATTAAGATATTTCCGCCTGACTGCAGATTGAGACCATGCCCTGCTAATGCAGGATGAATCAGAGCCACCGGCAGTTCTCCTCTATTCCATTTACGTATACTTTCCTCAGAATCCAGCTTTTCAAAAGAAATCTTCCTCTCTGAAAGCCTCCTCCTAATTCTTGTCAGGTCATGCTTAAACCAATAAGCCACCATCACCGGCTTCCCGTTAGCAGCTTCTATCAAATCCTCCAGCGCATCTAACTTTTGATAGTGGATCTGAATCTCATCGCCGTCATCAGAATAAACAGCACCATTTGCCATCTGTAACAGCTTTCCTGAAAGAGCCGCCGCATTAGCTGCAGTAATCTCACCAGTTCTAAGTGGAAGGAACATTTCTGCTTCCATGTCATCATATAAAGAAGCTTCATGCTCACTCATATAAACCGGATATTCATTACTGATAAGCTCCGGCATTTTCAAATGGTCAAGTGCCTTCATAGAAATCGTGATATCCGATATCTTGTTATAAATCTGTTCCTCGGCACCTTTTCTTAATCTGTAAGAATAAACAATCTGGCCATTAGCCTGATCTGGCACGAAATAATTCACTCTGTACTGACTGATAAATCTGCCAAGTCTCTCTCCCATATCCAGACACTTGAATTCTGCAAAGAGATCCATCAACCCATTAGAAGAAGGTGTACCGGTGAGACCGATTACTCCCTTTACCTTTGGTCTCACCTTCATAAAAGCCTTAAAGCGTTTGCTGTTCCAGTTCTTAAAGGATGAAAGCTCATCCAGAACCACCATATCAAAATCAAAAGAAACACCACTCTGCTCAACCAGCCATTGCAGATTTTCACGATTAATTACATAAATATCTGCATCTGCTGCCAGAGCCTTCTTCCGATCTGCTGCTGTACCTAGAACGATCGAATATTTCAGATGCTTCAAATGCTCCCATTTGTGAATCTCATCACTCCAGGTGTTTCTTGCTACTCGAAGCGGAGCCACCACCAGGACCTTGTTTATCTCAAAGCTGTCATACATAAGCTGCTCGATGGCTGTCAACGTAATACTGGTCTTGCCAAGTCCCATCCCAAGTATTACGGCTGCTATCGGATGTTCCAATATATAATTGATTGCATACTGCTGATAATCATGCGGTTTGTATTGCATCTATAATTCCTCCAATCTGTCCCATATCATTCAGGACGAATACTTTATAACCAAGAGCACGAAGCTGTTCATGTCTGTGCACCTGAAGCTTTCTTGGCTTCTCACCGGGAGCCTTCACCTCCACGAGCCCGATTTTCCCATCAGGTAATAAAACAATTCGGTCGGGCCAGCCTGAAGAACCGGAATTCCATTTTTCACACAAGCCACCTCGCTTCTTTACTTCTCGAACTAATTTCTGTTCAATATATTTTTCACGCATCGCACGCCTCCATCATTCTTAACAGGTGTGCAGGTCGAGTACCTCGTTCCGTAAAACTCCCTATAGCAGATTTTTTATAAATTCTCTCTAAAGGGACTTTTATGTAGAGAGATTAACGACCTACACAAAAAGGATTAATTTAAAAAATCCTGTCCTTCTTTAAGCTTCAAGCCCACGACCTGCACTCCCGTATTCTTGCGGATACGGTTAAAACCAGCTTTATCCATCGAAGAATAGAAATCTGTAGTACTGCGGATATATTCGCCATTCTGCATGCAATGCGCCCGATAAGCCTGATACAGCTCTCCCGATTTCTCTTTATATGACGGATCCATCTCACAGCACTCTTCTAAGAACTGACCAAGCCAATCATTATCCTCACGGTAAGCCTTAATCGCCGCCTCCACCACATCCGGAAGATCTGTATGGAATTCCTTGTCGATAGCCTTCTTGGCACCTTCGATAATCCAACTCATAATGGCAGGCCCAGCATGTTCGAAAAGGTAATCTGCATAATTCTTAATGTCACTCTTACCGGTAATCTTCGCATTAAAAGGAATCACGATCAGCCTTCGCCAAATACCATCATCATTAGCTCCAACCTTCGGAAGATGGTTTGTATAAAGCACCAGCGTATGCGACGGAACAAAAGAAAACGGATCCTTGTACTTCTTCTCAGCCTGGATCTCATCTGTAGAGCAAAGCTGCTTCACAACTGCCGTATTAAGCCTCATACCTTCCTCCATCTCCGAAGAAATGATGAGTCTCTTACCCTTAAGCTCAGCCATCTCCGGCTTCACATTTCTCTTACAGTTCATAGTGAGCGCTTCTGCTGAAAGCTTACCTGCGTAATTACCAAGCACCCGAAAAATCGTATTCCAGAAGGTACTCTTACCATTGGCACCGCCACCGTAAGCAATAATCATATGCTCCTGATAAACCTTACCGATTGCAGCCATACCAACTGTCTCCTGCACATAATCGATGAGCTTCTGATCCTTGCAAAAGAAAAGCTTCAAAGCATCCAACCATATCTGCTTTCCTTCTTCACCCGGCGAACATGCCGTAATCTTAGTAATCAAATCCCCAGGATCATGAGGCTGTTCTCCTGCCAGTCCCTTCCTTAAATCAAAGGTGGCATAAGGCGTATTGATGAGATTCTCATCCTTGTCCAGGTCACTGACCGAAATTGCGATCATCGGCTTCGCAGTATTCGCCGCTGAAACAATGTACTTATAATCACGTCTTTTCTGTACAAACTTCAGATATGTCTGCGCACCCATGAGCATATAAACAAGCGGTAACAGCTGACCGTCCACTTCCTTCAGAAGCTCCTTCGGACCTGCCTGTATAGAAGCCTTTGGAACACCGGCATCCTCTAATGCCTTTTCTACTCTGGCAACCTCATCCATTGCATCCTGAAGCTGCAGATCCAAGAATTCCTCAACCGCGCCGATTGCCAACTGCTTATCCTCACGCCAACAGTCACCATCAAATCTAAGGAAATCTGTTGCACTGGTGTACTTCAGCTCTTCGCCATACTCACTCACAAGAACCTTCGCCTGTCCGATATCGGAATAATCCTCAGGCTTCAAGGTGGCACCTTCGAAATCTGCATTATATTCCTCCGGCGGTACATATCCGTCCTGTGTCACAATACTCTTCCTGTAAAACTTCACTGCACTGTTCCAAATAGTCTTAAGCTCAGCATCTGGAAGCGGCGGATCACATTTTCTTGCATGCTCCAAAAAAGCTTCATGAGCCTTCTCTGTATCACCATACTTCTTAAGAATACGTCCCGCAAATCGGCTCATGGTGTTATTACGGCTTCCTTCTAAGATAGGACCGATACTCTTACCACCTGACATCTCAGAATCAAAATACTCTTCTTCGATATCAGAGGTATCTACCTCTTCATCCACCGTCATCCAACCATCGTGATAAATCACCTCATCACATTCCGCACCGAATATGAATCTGGCAGCATCCAGCGCATTTCCATCAAAGAAGGAATAAACACTCTGAATTGCTTTCTTCAGATTTGCGTACCTGCCGGCATCCGTTATCTCTGAAATAGGAAAATACATGTGATACCTCGGTCTCGCCGACTTGCCTTCCTTATCTAAAAGATGGTGGCGGCTCGGTGCCAGCAAGTATTCCACATTCGGAAACAGCTCTTCCAACTTCTCAGGCGTAATCCATTCTGTAGGTTCGTCCGTGTGGTCATTATCAATATCCATGACAATCACATCTGATCTGATAAAATTCTCAACGCTTCGATAATTCCCTTTGAACTCTGCACAAACATGATCCTTCTTCACCGCTTCCTGCAGCTGCTCCGGCGTAACCACTGTCACCCTATTGGGATAGCTACAGTTCCCGGCTTGACCGACGCAGTTTGCCGCACAAATAGTTACCTGCATATTTCAAACCTCGCTTCTGTAAAAGTAAGAACCTACAAGTTCTCCTAACTTCCTAAGCGGGTTTGCCCTACACTTTTCCGGTCAGATTCCAAAATAATTTGCAAAAATCAGCCAGAGCAACATCGCTTCCTTATATAAAGCGAAATTTGCCCTGGCTATTTTCAAAACTTTATTCAAAAAATATTCCCTCCGACCGGAAAAACACTCCCCGGATGCGCTTAGGAAGATAGAAAGGCAACAAAGCCCTTCGGAAAGCGAGGTGCTGCAGATGCAGACAGAAACGATTGATAAAAGCCAGCAGGCCACACCACAGATTGAGGAAGAGCTCATTGATACTCTCATTGCAATCAGCGTTGTAGCAAAACGACTGGCAGCCAATCTAAGACAACAGAATAAAGAAAACGGAGGAACTGAAAATGAGCAAAATGAGTGAATTATCTCAGGTGCTGGATGAAATGATTGCCTGTGGTGAAGGAATGATCAAAACCGCCAATGCATTAAAGGATATCTTCTCTTCTACAGAAGAAGCTTCGGCAAAGACCGAGCCCGCTCCTACCTATACAAAGGAAGATGTTCGCGGAGTACTCGCTGCAAAATCAGCTGCAGGCTTTAAGAAGGAGGTAAAAGACCTTCTGGAAAAATTCGGAGCTCAGCAGTTAAAGCAGATTGATCCGAAAGATTACGCAGTCCTTCTTAAGGAAGCAGAGGTGATTGGAAATGCCTAAGCACGCATACCTTTCCGCTTCTGCCAGCCACAGATGGTTAGCCTGTCCACCAAGCGCAAAGCTCTGTGCCAATATCCTGGATCAGGCTTCCGAATATGCACAGCAGGGAACCGATTGCCATGAGCTTTGTGCTTATCTGGTAGAAAAAGCACTTGGCAGAGATGTAATCAATCCAACGGAAAATCTCACCTACTACGATGCCGAAATGCAAAACTGTGCTGAAGAATACAGAAATTACGTATTAGAGCAGATTGAAGCATCCAAGGAATTCTGCAAGGATCCGCAGGTCATGATCGAACAGAGACTGGATTTCTCTCGCTGGGTAGAAAATGGCTTCGGAACCGGCGACTGTGTCATCGTAGCCGATGAAGTATTACAAATCATCGATTACAAGCATGGCCTCGGAATCCTCGTAAGTGCCGGTGACGATGAGCATGGCGGCAACAGCCAGATGATGTGCTACGCCTTAGGAGCGTTGGAAGTATTCGGTGACATCTACGACATCAACCAGATTAAGATGACCATCTTCCAGCCGAGACGCGACAACATCAGCACCTACACCATCAGCAAGGAAGATCTTCTGAAATGGGCAGACGAAGTCCTGGCGCCAACCGCACAGCTTGCATACGTCGGCAAAGGCGAATTCAACGCCGGCGACCATTGTACCTTCTGCAAGGTAAAGGCAACCTGCCGCAAGCGTGCAGAATACAATCTGGAGCTTGCCAAATATGATTTCGAGATGCCCGCCACACTGGATGATACAGAAATCGCAGCCATCCTCGAAAAAGTAGATGAGATGATCTCATGGGGCAACGACATCAAAGACTATGCACTGCAACAGGCACAATCAGGCGTTCACTTCGAAGGCTGGAAAATTGTAGAAGGAAGATCCAACAGAAAATATACAGACGAAAATGCTGTAGCAGATACAGTAAAAGACGCAGGCTTCGATCCGTATGAGAAAAAGCTTCTCGGAATAACAGCCATGAGCACACTGCTCGGAAAGAAGAAATTCGAAGAGCTTTTAGGTGGGCTTATTTACAAACCACCTGGCAAACCCACATTGGTACCGGAATCAGATAAGAGACCGGCAATGAACACAGCAAAAGATGATTTTAAAGAGTAAAGGAGACAACAATTATGTCAAAGATTTCTAATCCTACAAAGGTAATCACAGGAGTAAACACACGTTGGAACTATGCGAATGTATGGGATTCCAAGAGCATCAACGGAGGCACGCCTAAGTACAGCGTTTCCCTCATCATTCCCAAGTCCGACACTGTAACCGTAAACAAAATCAAAGCTGCAATCGCAGCCGCTTATGAAGAAGGTCAGAGCAAGCTCAAGGGTAATGGCAAGACCGTTCCTGCTCTCTCCGTACTCAAAACACCTCTCCGCGATGGTGATCTGGAGAGACCTGATGATCAGGCTTACGCAGACGCATACTTCATTAACGCCAACAGCGCTACAGCACCTGGCATCGTAGATGCAGACCGTCAACCTATCCTTGAGAGATCCGAAGTGTATTCCGGCGTATACGGCAGAGCCAGCATTAACCTTTATGCCTTCAACAGCAATGGTAACAAGGGAATTGCCTGTGGACTCAACAATCTCCAGAAGATTCGTGACGGTGAGCCTCTCGGCGGCAAATCTCGTGCAGAAGATGATTTCGCAACTGATGATGAGGACGATTTCCTCAACTAAAAATTACACGACAATTACGGCGGCAGGTTTGTCCTACCGCCAATTCGAAGAAAGGTATGGTGACAACCTATGACAAAAGAATTATTAAATGAATTTATGAACGCACTTGTAGACGGAACACTTTTCGGAATCTGCTTTGGTTTCTGGATGATGGTCTTAATTGTAGTATGGCGTTGGTTCCTTGGAATCACTAAACGATTTCTCCACTGGCTTAATCCAAAATGGTTCCAGCTTAAGATTGAAGATACTGATAAAAACTAATACACAGGCGGCGGTACCCACAAAGTGCCGCTGCCATTTTTGCAAAGGAAGGATTTATGATGAAAGAATTATCAATCGATTTAGAGACTTACAGCGATATTGATATCTCTAAATGCGGAGCCTACAAGTACGCTGAGTCTGATAATTTTGAGATACTGCTCTTTGGTGTCTCTGTTAATAATGGGCCTGTTGTTGTCTATGACCTTACATCAGGTGATGAAATTCCAGCAGAAATCTTAGCAGCACTATCTGATGAAAATGTAACCAAATGGGCTTTCAATGCTTCCTTTGAAAGAGTCTGCTTATCCAACTGGCTCAGAAAGCATCACCCGAAATACTTTAAAACTTATAATACTCAAGGCGATCCGGTACAAAACTTCTTGGATCCAACCTCATGGAAATGTACAATGATATGGTCCGCCTATATGGGACTGCCACTTTCACTTGAAGGTGTCGGAGCTGTCCTCAAGCTTCAGGACCAGAAAATGAAAGAAGGCAAGGACTTAATCAAATACTTCTGCAGTCCCTGTAAGCCAACAAAGGTAAATGGCGGAAGAATCAGAAACCTCCCTGCACATGCACCTGATAAATGGGAAACCTTTAAGACCTATAATCGCAGAGATGTTGAGGTGGAACTTTCCATCAAGCAACGATTATCAAAATTCCCGGTACCTGACTCAGTGTGGCATGAATATCATATTGATCAGGAAATCAACGACAGGGGCATAATGCTGGATATGGATGTTGTAGAAAATGCTATCGCCTTCGATGAAAGATCCAAATCAGCTCTTATGATAGCAACGAAAAATATCACTAATCTGGATAATCCAAACAGCATAGTTCAGATGAAACAATGGCTCTCTGATAACGGTGTCGAAACAGAATCCCTTGGTAAAAAGGATGTTGCTGGTCTTATTAAAGAGACCGATGGCGATATCAGTAAAGCGCTTAAGCTGAGACTCCAGCTTGCCAAATCCTCTGTAAAGAAATACCAGGCAATGCAGAATGCTGTTTGCAAAGACGGCAGAGCTCACGGTATGTTCCAGTTCTATGGGGCCAACCGCTCAGGAAGATGGGCTGGTCGCTTGATCCAGCTGCAGAACCTTCCGCAAAATCATATATCTGACTTAGCTGAAGCTCGTGAGCTGGTTCGTACTGGTGATTATGATACTCTGGATATGCTTTATGATGACATTCCTGATACTTTAAGCCAGCTGATCCGTACAGCCTTCATCGCAAGACCTGGATATAAATTCATCGTAAGTGACTACTCTGCCATTGAAGCCAGGGTCCTTGCACATCTTGCCGGTGAGACCTGGCGTTCAAAAGTATTCGCTGAAGGCAAAGACATCTACTGTGCTTCTGCCAGTCAGATGTTTGGAGTTCCGGTTGAAAAGCATGGCATAAATTCTCACCTCAGACAGAAGGGCAAAATCGCAGAGCTTGCCCTCGGATACGGCGGATCTGTAGGCGCTCTGAAATCCATGGGAGCTTTAGAAATGGGGATTAGCGAAGAAGAACTCCAACCACTCGTAGATTCCTGGCGTAATTCCAATCCTATGATTACAGCTTTCTGGTGGAATGTAGATAATGCAGTAAAGACCGCCATCAAGATGCGCATCCCTACTGAAGTAAACGGAATTCATTTCTGTTACAAAAGCGGAATGCTCTTAATCAAGCTTCCTTCCGGCAGAGTACTCAGCTATGTGAAGCCAAAGATTGGTGAAAACAGATTCGGCGGTGAATCCGTCACCTACGAGGGCATCGGCTCCGCCAAGAAATGGGAACGCATAGAATCCTACGGTCCGAAATTCGTAGAAAATATTGTACAGGCTGTATCCAGAGATCTGCTGTGCTACGCTATGCAGAATCTTTCTGATCAACAGATCTGCGGCCATGTCCATGACGAGCTTTGAATAATCCGGTGTCCGTGGGTTCTTCCGCAATTATCCGTATCATTCACCCTTCGCATACATTAGTTTTGCTG
>OHCT01000598.1_pt1 | contig 12294 bp, 12 predicted proteins | sample 1566871 | NCBI WGS metagenome assembly OHCT01 (sample SAMEA3879548, study PRJEB24766) | human gut metagenome | biome: human-associated habitat; feature: feces | place: USA | collected 1985/1987 | reverse complement strand
CGCGCTGGGTGTAGGGCCAGGTCGTAACTGGGCGCACGTTAACTCAATCGCCTATGACGCAAAAGATGACTCAATCATCCTCTCCTCTCGCCACCAGGGTGTTGTGAAAATTGGTCGTGATAAGCAAGTGAAATGGATCCTTGCGCCCTCTAAAGGTTGGGAAAAACCGCTGGCCAGCAAGCTGCTGAAACCGGTTGATGCTAACGGTAAGCCAATTACCTGTAACGAAAATGGCCTGTGCGAAAACTCAGACTTCGACTTTACCTACACCCAGCATACCGCCTGGATTTCCAGCAAAGGAACGCTCACCATTTTTGATAATGGCGATGGGCGTCATCTGGAACAACCTGCCTTACCAACCATGAAATACTCCCGCTTTGTGGAATATAAGATTGATGAGAAGAAAGGCACCGTTCAGCAAGTGTGGGAATACGGTAAAGAACGTGGCTACGATTTCTATAGCCCGATTACCTCCATCATTGAATATCAAGCCGACCGTAACACCATGTTTGGCTTCGGTGGTTCTATTCATTTGTTCGATGTCGGGCAGCCAACCGTCGGTAAGTTGAACGAAATCGATTACAAAACCAAAGAAGTGAAAGTGGAAATCGACGTGCTGTCAGATAAACCCAATCAGACTCACTATCGTGCACTGTTAGTCCGTCCACAACAGATGTTCAAATAATTAAGAAGGGAATAAAAATGTCGAAATTAGGGATCTCATCACTATTTAAAACCATACTGCTTACCGCAGCTTTGGCTGTTTCATTTACCGCTTCTGCATTTACCGAAGGCACGGATTACATGGTTCTGGAAAAACCTATTCCGAATGCCGACAAAACGCTGATTAAGGTATTTAGCTACGCCTGCCCGTTCTGTTACAAGTACGACAAAGCGGTTACCGGTCCGGTATCGGAAAAAGTGAAAGATATCGTTGCTTTTACTCCATTCCATCTGGAAACAAAAGGTGAATACGGCAAACAAGCAAGCGAAGTCTTTGCGGTCTTGATCAATAAAGATAAAGCAGCAGGCATTTCCTTATTTGATGCTAACTCTCAGTTTAAGAAAGCCAAGTTTGCTTATTACGCGGCTTATCATGACAAAAAAGAACGCTGGTCTGATGGTAAAGATCCGGCTGCTTTTATCAAAACCGGTCTGGATGCCGCAGGTATGAGTCAGGCGGATTTTGAAGCGGCACTGAAAGAACCAGCGGTTCAAGAAACACTGGAAAAATGGAAAGCCTCTTATGAAGTTGCAAAAATCCAGGGCGTTCCGGCGTATGTCGTCAATGGTAAATACCTGATCTACACCAAGAGTATTAAATCTATTGACTCAATGGCAGACCTTATCCGCGAGTTAGCAAGCAAATAACAGGGAAACAGGCTATGGGTATTAAGGGAATGTGGAAAGACCTTCGCACTTCACCGGTGGATACGCTGGTAAGATGGCAAGAACAACGTTTTTTGTGGTTGTTAATGGCCATTGCGATGGGCGCGTTAATTATCCTGGCGCACTCTTTCTTCCAGATCTATCTCTACATGGCACCCTGTGAGCAATGTGTATACATTCGCTACGCCATGTTTGTGATGGTTATTGGAGGATTGGTTGCAGCGATCAACCCAAAGAACATCATCCTAAAGCTAATTGGCTGCGTGATGGCATTTTACGGCAGCATTTTGGGACTGAAGTTTTCGCTCAAACTGAACGATATCCACCATGCAGTACATAATCCGGATCCCGATTCACTGTTTGGCGTACAGGGTTGCTCTACCGATCCAACTTTTCCCTTTAACCTGCCACTGGCACAGTGGGCACCAAATTGGTTCAAGCCTACCGGGGATTGCGGCTATGACGCCCCAATCGTTCCTGATGGCGTCACACTGAGCAGCACGCAACAGTGGTTTGTGGAAATGTATCAGCAATCTGAAGGCTGGTATCTGCTACCACCATGGCATTTTATGAATATGGCTCAGGCTTGTATGCTGGCTTTTGGTATGTGTCTGGTGCTGCTGGTCATTATGAGTGGCGCATGGGCGCTTAAAATCGTCAGAGGCTAACTCAGCAACACCCGAAGCCAGTCGTTCTGGCTTCGGGTTCTTTTATTAGCCTATCTGCACCGACAACATACTTAAACTGCCCATTTCTATACCATCGACCGGAATGGTAATTGGCTCCTGCCCATCCCACGCACCTAAGACATACAACAACGGCAGATAGTGCTCTGGCGTTGGGTTCGATAACGCGCCACCTTCATGGTCGAGATAATTCACCAGAGGATGCTGCTCTACCGGCCCTTGCCACGTCAGATTCGCTTTCACATACTCATTAAACGACGTCGCCCACGGATACGGTGAACTATCACCGTGCCACTTCACTGTGCGCAGGTTATGCACCACGTTACCGCTGGCGACCAACATTATTCCTTCATCTCGCAGCGCTGCCAGTTTGCGCCCCATTTCGAAATGCCAGGCAGCAGGTTTGCTACTGTCGATACTCAACTGCACCATCGGGATATCGGCGTCAGGATACATCTTAATCAGCACGCCCCACGAGCCGTGGTCAAAGCCCCAGGCTTCTTTATCCAGCGTCACCGGGACCGGCGCTAACAGCTCAACCAGATGCTGTGCCAGCGCAGGCGAACCCGGAGCAGGATAATGCGTGTCGTACAGCGCCTGCGGGAAGCCACCAAAGTCATGAATCGTGGGCGGCGTCTCCATCGCGGTCACTCCTGTTCCACGGGTAAACCAGTGAGCCGAAACCACCACAATCGCTTGCGGGCGTGGCAATGTCATCCCCAACTTCTGCCAGCTGCGGGTATACAAATTATCTTCCAGCACGTTCATCGGACTACCGTGACCTAAAAACAATGCTGGCATACGTGTTGAAGACATGATGATATCCTTAACTAAAGGTGTCATTTTGATATCCTCACAATACGCTTGTTCGGCGGAGTAAGAACCCGGATAACAATGATGATGATCATCAGTTATTTTGACGATCTGCCTGAAGGTGAAGATTTATAAGGAGTTGTCGATGTCAGTACCTCTCATTCTGACCATACTGGCGGGGGCAGCCACGTTTATTGGCGCGTTTCTCGGCGTTCTCGGGCAAAAACCCTCGAACCGCTTACTGGCGTTTTCGCTAGGATTTGCTCATCTCATTAATGGAAATGCTTCCTGCCGCACTAGCAGCTGAAGGAATGTCGCCTGTGTTGGGTTATGGAATGTTTATCTTCGGTCTGCTTGGCTATTTTGGCCTGGACCGCATGTTGCCACATGCGCATCCGCAGGATTTAATGCAAAAATCGGTGCAGCCGTTGCCAAAATCGATCAAGCGCACAGCCATTCTGCTCACTCTCGGTATCAGTCTGCATAACTTCCCGGAAGGGATTGCCACCTTTGTCACGGCGAGCAGCAACCTGGAGCTGGGATTTGGTATCGCCCTGGCCGTAGCGTTGCACAATATTCCTGAAGGTCTGGCCGTTGCAGGGCCGGTTTACGCTGCAACAGGATCGAAACGTACCGCGATTCTGTGGGCGGGGATTTCTGGACTGGCAGAAATTCTTGGTGGTGTGCTGGCGTGGTTAATCCTCGGTAGCATGATTTCCCCGGTGGTCATGGCGGCAATCATGGCGGCGGTTGCAGGAATTATGGTGGCGCTCTCGGTTGATGAATTAATGCCGCTCGCCAAAGAGATTGACCCTAATAATAACCCCAGCTATGGCGTACTATGTGGAATGTCAGTGATGGGATTCAGTTTAGTGCTGCTACAAACGGCGGGAATTGGTTAAAAGCAACATCAGAAGTTGTCCAGCGCATGGACAACTTCTGTCAGCTTCACTAAAGTCTTATTCTACCTTTTCGGCTGTATCTTCTCTCGTACTGTTTAAGTATTTGTTCCGCGCTTCAAGCAGTGCGTCTCTATCCTGGCGAAACGCCCGACAATAACGTTTTAAATGCAGGAAATAACCCACCACAACCAGAGCAATCAATACAATCCAGTACCAGGCGATAAACATCCTTTTACCCTTAATATTTAACAATACTAAACATTTAGCGCATAAATTTCACATATCCTTTTTCGGATATATTCATATGGTCGCATAATAACGGAACAATTATATGATTTTGATCATAATGAAAAAGAATGCCTGATATTAATGAAATTTTCTCATAGAAAGAGAAGCGGAATTAACATCTTGCATAGCAGGGAAAAATAAAAACCGAAGCCTGCTACAACTTCGGTTTCTTGATTAAGGCAGTAAATTAAGCAGCGGTTTTCAGCTGGCTTTACGCTCATGTGCCTGACGGTATGCCACCAGATCTTCAATAGTCACGAGCGCCATATTGTGTTTATTGGCAAACTCAATGCACTCTGGTGCACGCGCCATCGTGCCATCGTCATTAGTCAGCTCACACAGCACACCAGCCGGTTTAAAGCCTGCCAGCGTCATTAGATCAATAGTTGCTTCAGTATGACCGCCACGCGTCAGTACTCCACCTGCCTGCGCGCGAAGTGGGAAAACGTGGCCCGGGCGATTCAGATCAGAAGGTTTTGCGCCATCGGCAATCGCTGCGCGAACGGTCGTAATACGGTCAGCGGCAGAAACACCGGTAGTCACACCTTCAGCCGCTTCAATGGTCACGGTAAAACCGGTGCCATAGGCGCTGGTGTTATTTTCTACCATCATTGGCAGATCGAGTTGTTTACGGCGATCTTCAGTAATGCACAGGCAAACAATACCGCTACCGTGGCGAATGGTCAGCGCCATCTGCTCAACGGTCATGGTTTCTGCCGGGAAGATCATATCGCCTTCGTTTTCACGGTCTTCATCATCAAGCACCATTACACCGCGTCCTTCACGCAGCGCAGCCAGTGCATTTTCAACACGTTCGAAAGGCGTACCAAAAGAGGAAAGTAGCGTCTGATTCATGGTAAAAAAACCTCACTAAAATTATGGTTACCAGAATCAGGGCAGTCTTAGGAGTGGCGGCATATAGCCAAAATAACGTGAGCGGGTCCATGCCCGACAGAATCGTTACTCTCTCCCATCCGGACTCTAACCGTCGGCCCCGGAATTACACCGGATCTGCTGTCCTTTGAGTTCGCACCCAAAGCGCTCGCGGGCTTTCAACTGAGTTGATTTACCGCCGGTGGGGAATTTCGCCCCGCCCTGAGAATAAGCGGGTTCACTATAACGCTAATGATTAGCGGCAGCAACGCATAGCTTCACATAATTCTGGTTTATGACTTACCCTTATCGCACTACAATGGCATTCAACACCTATCAGTACAGGGAAACTACAATGATTGACCCGAAAAAAATTGAGCAAATCGCTCGCCAGGTTCACGAATCAATGCCTAAAGGAATCAGGGAGTTCGGGGAAGATGTGGAGAAAAAAATCCGCCAAACCCTACAAGCGCAGCTGACGCGTCTCGATCTGGTGAGCCGCGAAGAATTCGACGTACAGACGCAAGTCCTGTTACGGACTCGTGAGAAACTGGCATTACTGGAGCAGCGCATCAGTGAACTGGAAGCGCGCAATAATTCGGTAGCAGATCTTCAATCTCCTCCGGCTATCCCGCCTATTGATAAAGCAGAATAAAGCAACACAAAAACGGGCCAGACGGCCCGTAATATCAGTGTTCTAATTCAAGTTCTCTGGTTTGCATCATCTGTTGGCAATACCAGGCATAACGTGCGCAAAACCAGGTTCTATGTTCTTCATCCATGTTACCAGTAACGGCCAGAATATCGACCGGGCGACCTTCTGCGTGCATTCTGGCAAAACTACGCGCCAGGAAATCGAAATTATTTAAAGAATTAAGACTATGATCCATAAGCACATCCTCCGGTTATCGCATACCTTTTAAGGCCATATGCTTTTTCTGATTTCAGTATTCCCCAATCAGTGTAGTGCCTTTAAACATAACGTGCGTAAATATATTGTCCCCGATCACACTTTTTAGTGAAAAATAAAAAACCATATTAAAAGACTTTCTCTTCCAGAACTTCTCTAACATGTGTTATTATTAACAAAGATAAATGTAAGCAAGGAAACTATCCTAAAGTAAATATTGCGTCACTAAATGGACATTGGAGTGACATATGATTTTATTCGCCGACTATAACACCCCTTATCTTTTCGCTATTTCCTTTGTACTGTTGATCGGCCTTTTAGAAATTTTTGCGCTTATCTGCGGTCATATGCTCTCCGGTGCTCTTGATGCACATCTTGACCATTATGATTCCATAACCACAGGTCATATTAGCCAGGCACTTCATTATCTCAATATCGGAAGATTGCCAGCTCTCGTCGTTCTCTGCTTACTGGCTGGTTTTTTTGGTCTTATTGGCATCCTGTTGCAGCATACCTGCATCATGGTCTGGCAATCACCACTCTCGAACCTGTTCGTGGTTCCTGTCAGTTTACTGTTTACGATTATTGCGGTGCATTATACCGGTAAAATAGTTGCGCCCTGGATTCCACGCGACCATAGTTCAGCTATTACAGAAGAAGAATATATTGGTAGCATGGCGTTAATTACCGGACATCAAGCGACTTCAGGTAATCCCTGCGAAGGAAAACTCACCGATCAATTTGGCCAAATACATTATTTACTACTGGAGCCTGAAGAAGGAAAAATTTTCACTAAAGGAGACAAAGTGTTAATTATTTGCCGACTTTCTGCAACGCGATATTTGGCGGAAAACAATCCCTGGCCCCAAATATTGTAATTTATTAATCAAAAGGAAATTTAATAATGGATGATATTGTTAATTCTGTGCCCTCCTGGATGTTTACCGCAATTATTGCCGTATGCATTCTGTTTATTATTGGAATTATTTTCGCCAGGCTCTATCGTCGCGCTTCGGCAGAGCAAGCTTTTGTTCGTACTGGTTTAGGTGGGCAAAAAGTGGTAATGAGCGGTGGCGCAATCGTGATGCCGATCTTTCATGAAATAATCCCCATCAATATGAATACCCTGAAGCTGGAAGTCAGCCGCTCAACCATTGATAGCCTGATTACGAAAGATCGTATGCGCGTCGATGTCGTGGTCGCTTTCTTTGTGCGGGTAAAACCTTCAGTTGAAGGGATTGCCACCGCCGCCCAGACGCTGGGACAACGCACCCTGTCGCCTGAAGACTTACGTATGTTGGTTGAAGATAAATTTGTCGATGCCCTCCGTGCAACAGCTGCACAAATGACCATGCATGAGTTACAGGATACCCGCGAGAACTTCGTGCAGGGAGTACAAAATACCGTAGCTGAAGATCTGTCGAAAAACGGCCTGGAACTGGAAAGCGTTTCACTTACCAACTTTAACCAGACGTCGAAAGAACATTTCAATCCTAACAACGCCTTTGACGCCGAAGGTTTAACCAAGCTGACGCAGGAGACGGAGCGCCGTCGTCGCGAACGTAACGAAGTTGAACAGGATGTAGAAGTTGCGGTGCGTGAGAAAAACCGTGATGCGCTTTCGCGCAAGCTGGAGATTGAACAACAAGAAGCGTTTATGACGCTTGAGCAGGAGCAGCAGGTTAAAACCCGTACCGCTGAGCAGAATGCGAAAATTGCGGCTTTTGAGGCCGAGCGTCGTCGGGAAGCAGAGCAGACGCGAATTCTGGCTGAACGACAGATTCAGGAAACGGAAATCGACCGCGAACAGGCCGTCCGTTCCAGAAAAGTTGAAGCTGAACGTGAAGTTCGCATTAAAGAGATCGAACAGCAGCAGGTCACCGAAATCGCCAACCAGACGAAATCGATCGCTATTGCCGCCAAATCGGAACAGCAGTCACAAGCGGTAAGCGCCCAGCAAAACGTTGAAACCACTCGCCAGACCGCAGAAGCCGATCGTGCTAAACAAGTTGCCCTAATCGCTGCCGCGCAGGACGCGGAAACCAAAGCAGTCGAACTGACCGTCCGGGCGAAAGCTGAAAAAGAAGCCGCAGAGATGCAGGCGGCGGCAATCGTTGAGTTAGCCGAAGCTACGCGTAAAAAGGGTCTGGCGGAAGCAGAAGCGCAACGTGCGCTGAACGACGCTATCAACGTACTTTCTGACGAGCAAACCAGCCTTAAATTCAAACTGGCGCTATTACAATCATTACCTGCGGTAATAGAGAAATCCGTTGAGCCGATGAAGTCCATTGACGGCATCAAGATTATTCAGGTCGATGGATTAAACCGAGGTGGCGCTGCGGGGAATGCGGCATCAGGCAGCGTTAGTGGCGGAAACCTGGCAGAACAGGCATTGTCTGCCGCCCTTTCTTACCGCACACAGGCACCACTGATTGACTCCTTGCTCAATGAAATCGGTGTTTCTGGCGGCTCGCTGGCGGCATTGACTTCACCCTTAACATCAACAACTCCCGTCGAAGAAAAAACAGAGTAAACCCTCTTCTATGAATAATCCCTGGCCCAAAAAGCCGGGGATTTTTTATATCTGCGTTCCGCTAAAAGGTGCAAATGATCAGGCTGTTGCAGCATTTTGCGTGACGGCTCGGGGAAGGCAAAACTGCATCAGGGAAAGCATTGCGCGGGGTCTGGCGCTCATCAACAATCGGGGAGTCAGCAGGGGGCTGAAACGGGAAAGCCCCTCCCGAAGAAGGGGCCTTGTATAAGGAAAGGGTTATGATGAAGCTGGTCATCATACTGATTGTGTTGTTACTCGTAAGTTTCGCAGCTTATTAACAGCCAATCAGAGGGGGGAGAAATCCTCCCTCACCCTTGTTCCTTTACTTTAGGTTGAAAAAAAAACAGCGTCAATAGGCCTGCCAGGTTCGAAGCGAGATCTGTGAACCGCTTTCCGGTTAGCCTTTTTTATCCTGTTGGATCTTCTTGATGATGTTGGTCGTCGAGCAACCGTCTTCAAAGTTGAGCACCAACACTTCGCCACCGTTGGCCCAGACTTCTTTACTCCCGGCAATCTCTTCTGGTTTATAGTCGCCGCCTTTCACCAGCAGGTCTGGCAAGATCCCGGCGATCAGGCGCTGCGGCGTGTCTTCTTCAAACGACACCACCCAGTCGACCGCTTCCAGTGCACCCAGCACAATCATACGCTGCTCGAGAGGGTTAACGGGGCGGGAATCCCCTTTCAGCCGTTTGGTGGAAGCATCGCTGTTGACGGCGACAATCAAACGGTCACCCAGTTTACGGGCATTTGCCAGATAAGAGACGTGCCCGGCGTGCAGGATGTCAAAGACGCCATTGGTCATTACCACCTTTTCGCCGCGTTTACGCGCCGCCGCCACAGCAAGCTTCAGTTCCTCTTCGGTCATCACACCAAAGCCGGTATCTGCACGTCCACGTACTGCGTTTTCCAGCTCGATCGGCGAAACCGTGGATGTCCCCAGTTTGCCGACCACTACGCCTGCCGCCGCATTAGCAAAGAAGCAGGCTTCTTCCAGCGAATTACCCGCCGCCAGCGTTGCCGCCAGGACACCAATCACCGTGTCGCCCGCACCGGTAACGTCATACACTTCCTGCGCCTGAGTTGGCATATGCAGCGGCGTTTTGCCCGGTTGCAGCAGCGACATACCCTGTTCGGAACGGGTCACTAACAGAGCCGAGAGTTCGTAATCGGCAATCAGTTTCATGCCGCGTTCAACAATCTCTTCTTCGGTCTTACATTTACCGACAACAGCTTCAAATTCCGAGAGATTCGGCGTTAACAGCGTAGCGCCGCGGTAGCGCTCAAAATCGGTGCCTTTTGGATCAATCAGCACCGGAACGCCCGCTTTACGCGCCAGTTGGATCATCTGCTGCACGCTTGCCAGCGCACCTTTCGCGTAGTCAGAGAGCACCAGCGCGCCAATCGAACTCAGCGCCTGATTAATCCGCTCGTGCAGCGGCTGCGGATCAACCCCTTCGAAACCTTCTTCAAAATCCAGACGGATCAGCTGTTGGTTGCGGGAAAGTACCCGTAATTTGGTGATGGTCGGATGCGTCGGTACAGAAACGAAGTCGCATTTGACGTTGACGTCGGCCAGAGATTTACTCAGCGCGCGCGCTGCATCGTCAATGCCCGTCAACCCGACCAGGCGTGCATTAGCACCGAGAGAAGCGATATTCATCGCCACGTTAGCCGCGCCGCCCGGACGTTCTTCGATGGTATTCACTTTAACCACGGGCACCGGCGCTTCCGGCGAGATACGACTGGTGGGGCCGTACCAGTAACGATCCAGCATCACATCACCAACCACCATCACTCCTGCACGTTCAAACTCTGGCAGCGTTACTTTCATTCCTGTCTCCTGAGAGATTCAAAATTTGCGCGCGATAATACCATACTTCATTCTTCCACCAGCCACTTCTGCCAGCTTGCCCGCACCAGTTCACGCTCTGCGGTGAAGCAATCCTCCGACACATGGCCCGGCAATTCCTGTAATGCCAGATGATGAAGTTCATCGCGCAGCGTCGTGTAAGCACGGGTCAGCGCCATCGCTTCCTGCTCTTCCATAATGTCGTTTTGCGCCAGTAGTTCCAGAATGCGCACGTTGTCTGACCAGCGCGTTAACTTCGGTTTTTCATGAGCGTAGCGCAACACCAGATATTGAGTAATAAATTCGATATCGGTAATTCCGCCTTCATCGGCTTTGATATCAAAGCGATCGCGATGTTTATTGCCGAGATGGGCACGCATTTTCTCGCGCATTTCCCGCACTTCTGTTTGCAGGGTTTTGCCTTCGCGCGGCAGCGTCATAATCTCCCGGCGTACTGCGTCAAAGTGCGCGGTGAGCTGCGGATCGCCGTACACTACACGCGCACGCACCAGCGCCTGATGTTCCCACGTCCAGGCCTCGTTTTTCTGATAATCGGCAAACGCTTCTGCGGAGGTAACCAGCATTCCCGCCGCCCCGGACGGACGCAGTCTAGCATCCACTTCATACAAAATGCCGGAAGAGGTTCGCGTACTGAACAGATGCATAATGCGTTGCGCCAGACGCAGATAAAACTGTCGCCCGTCGATTTCCCGCTCGCCGTCAGTCATCGCATCCATTGGGCAATCATGGAGGAAGATCAGGTCAAGATCGGAACTGTAGCCTAACTCCCAGCCGCCCAGCTTGCCGTAGCCGACCACCGCAAAACCACGCCCTTCGCGTTCGTTCAGGTGATTTGGCTTACCGTAGCGGACAACCATTTGAACCCACGCCTGCTGAACGACGGCATCTATCATAGCCTCCGCCAGCCAGGTTAAGTGATCGCTCACTTTCATTACCGGTAGCGTACCGGCGATATCCGCTGCCGCAATACGTAACAGTTGCGCCTGTTTGAACTGACGCAGCGCCTCAAGCTGTTGTTCTTCGTCATCTTCCGGCACGCGCAGCAAATACTGGCGCAGTTCATCACGGTAGGCATCCGTCGCCGTCGGCTGGTAGAGAGTGTTTGGATCGAGCAGTTCGTCCAGCAATAATGGATAACGCGCCAGTTGGCTGGCAATCATCGGCGATGCGGCACACAGAGAAATCAAATGTTTAAGCGCCGCGGGGAATTCACTGAGCAATTCTAAATAGGTGGTGCGGGTAACAATCCCCACCAGCAAGGCGGTAATGCGCGACAGCGTGACAGCAGCGTCTTCACGCGCACATACATCACTTAGCAGATGCGGCATCAGATGGTCGAGCACCTGACGCCCGCGCGGCCCAATAGTGCGCTTATCCAGCTCTTTGCGGAAATCAGCAATCAGCGTCAGCACCTGTTTGCGATCATCTTCGCTAAGATGCGCCAGCACTGGCGTAGTGTCATCTTCCTGCAACGCATCCTGCCACAGCTCACGCCACTGTTCCGACAGCGACTCTTCCTGAGTTTCGCTTTCGTCGTCGCCAATCAATTCATTAAACACCCGGCGCACATTGGTCATATGTACGGTCAGCGCCCCGGTCAGTTGCGGCCAGTCAGCAAAGTCCATCGCCCACGCCAGCCGCGCACGGTTAAGCTCATCAGAAGGAAGCGTCTGGGTTTGTTCGTCGTTAATACTTTGCAGCAGGTTTTCCAGACGCCGCAGGAACAGATACGCCACTCGCAATTGTTCAGCATCGTTTTCAGAAAGCAGATGCAGCGCGGCAATGGCGCTGAGCGTTGGCAGTAAAGAGCGCGATTGCAGCGACGGTTCGCGCCCGCCGCGAATGAGCTGGAATACCTGGACGATAAATTCAATTTCGCGAATGCCACCCGCGCCAAGTTTGATGTTGTCGGTCAAACCACGTCGACGCACTTCGCGGGCAATCATCCCTTTCATATTGCGCAGCGACTGGATGACGCTGAAATCGATGTAACGGCGGAAAACAAACGG
>OHCT01000588.1_pt1 | contig 12505 bp, 7 predicted proteins | sample 1566871 | NCBI WGS metagenome assembly OHCT01 (sample SAMEA3879548, study PRJEB24766) | human gut metagenome | biome: human-associated habitat; feature: feces | place: USA | collected 1985/1987 | reverse complement strand
CTTCCATGCCTGGAAGCTGGCAGTATCAGCCTTATCTCACCACATATGATTCATTTATCTTTTACAATGCAATCGGGGAACATCCCGATTACTTCTACCGGCCCATAGCCGTTGCAAAACAGGTGGTAAACGGGACCAACTACCGGTTCATGACCATAGCTGAACCGGAGCAGTCAGATCTGACGCCCCATTTTGCCATCGTGGAAATCTATCAGCCCCTTGAAGGCAGGGCCTATGCAACTAAAATCACGCCTGTTTAACCAAAAATTGATAGATGGTCCTGGTTCTGTACTCGTCCCCTGCTTTCAGCAAGGGGGACGGGAACTGGGGCTTGTGAACCGCGTCCGGAAAATACTGGGTCTCAAAGCAGAAGGCGTGGCGGTAATCATAGCGGGCATTGCCCTTTCCCGGCATCTCATCCTGCAGGAAATTAGCTGTATAAAACTGGATTCCGGGCAGGTCCGTATAACATTCCAGAACCCGTCCGCTGGCCGGGTCCATGGCCTTTGCAGCCAGGGCCAGTTCTCCTTCTTCTTTATCCAGCACCCAGTTGTGGTCATATCCCTTTCCGAATACCAGGGCCTCAAAATCAGCGCCTATATCCCTTCCAATGGCCTTCATCTCTGTAAAGTCCATGGGAGTTCCAGCCACAGGAACAATCTCTCCCGTTGGAATGGAAACCTCGTCCGCCGGTGTATACCGGGACGCGTTAAGCCACACCTCCTGCTTCATCACGTCGCCGCTGTCATGTCCTGCCAGGTTAAAATAGCTGTGGTTGGTGAAATTGGCAACCGTATCCTTATCGCAGACCATATGATAATCCAGCACAAGACTGTCCTCGTCTGTCAGGGTATAGCTCACCGTGATCCTGGCATTGCCCGGATATCCCTGGTCGCCGTCCGGGCTCTCCAGATAAAAGTCCAGCCTGCTGCCTGCCTCTGTCTCTAAAGCGGCGCAGTCCCAGACCCTGTCGTGGTACAGGTCCGGTCCGCTGTGAAGGTTGTTGGGGCCGTTGTTGGCCTCTAACTTATAATCCTTACCGTCTATGGTGATGACAGCTCCGCCAATCCGGTTGGCATTGCGGCCGATGGGCGCGCCGAAGTGGGCAGGATTCCTGCGGTAGCTGTCCAAATCATCGTATCCCAGCACCACATCCGCCATGATGCCGTCCTTATCAGGCACCACCATGGAAACCCACACGCCTCCCAGAGTGATGAACGAAGCAGATACCCCATTCTTATTGGTCAGCGTATACTTGTAAACCTCTGTACCGTCGGGCATTTTCCCGAATGAATTTTTCTCGATTGCCATGATTTTCACCACTCCTTCTCCATACAGTACTAAATATATCCCCTTGCTGTCAAAAGCTCTGCGCAGAGTACGGATCCGCCTGCCGCGCCTCTTACCGTGTTGTGGGACAAACCGATGAATTTATAATCATACACAGCGTCCTCCCTCAGACGGCCCACGGAAATTCCCATTCCCCTCTCAAAATCCACATCCGCTGTTACCTGGGGACGGTTATCCTCCTCAAGGTACTGGATGAACTGCGCCGGGGCGCTGGGAAGCTTAAGCTCCTGGGGAACTCCCTTAAATTCCCTGAGTTTCTCAATCAGCTGCTCCTTTGTCACCTTTTTCCTGAACTTCACAAACACGGCAGCCGTGTGGCCGTTCAGTACCGGTACCCTTACGCACTGACAGGTGATGACAGGACTTTGTGCCTTCACTATAACACCGTCCTCAATGGTTCCCCAGAGGCGAAGGGGTTCCTGCTCGCTCTTTTCTTCCTCGCCGCCGATATAGGGAATGATGTTGCCTTCCATCTCCGGCCAGTCCTTAAATGTCTTTCCCGCGCCTGAGATAGCCTGATATGTAGTGGCCACCACCTCATACGGCTCAAATTCCTTCCATGCTGTCAGCACCGGTGCATAGCTCTGGATGGAGCAGTTGGGCTTTACCGCAATAAATCCCCTCTCTGTCCCAAGTCTCTTCTTCTGGAAGGGAATTACGTCAAAATGCTCTGGGTTGATCTCCGGCACTACCATGGGAACATCCGGCGTCCAGCGATGGGCGCTGTTGTTGGATACCACAGGCGTCTCCGTCTTGGCATATGCCTCCTCGATGGCCTTTATCTCATCCTTTGTCATGTCCACGGCGCTGAATACAAAATCAACTCCCGCCGCAACCTTTTCCACCTCATTTACATTCATCACAACCAGCTTTTTAACAGCCTCCGGCATGGGGGTAGTCATCTTCCAGCGGTCTCCCACTGCTTCCTCATACGTCCTGCCGGCAGAACGGGGGCTGGCTGCCACTGTCACTACCTGGAACCACGGATGGTTCTCCAAAAGGGCGATGAAACGCTGCCCCACCATGCCTGTTGCGCCTAATATTCCAACCTTCAGCTTCTTTTCCATAAATCATTCTCCTCATTATCCTGATTTTCCCGCCCTCCGGAACTGTCACGGAACCTGTCGCATTGAATCCATGACAGTCACATTGAATCGTAGCCTCATTAAATCGTAGCCTCATTGATTCCACGGTACGGCGAATCTTTCCCTATCCTATACCAAACAACGGAAAAAATCAAGATTTATTCGCTAGAAAAATACATTTGTGCGCCCCACAAGGACATTCTTTCCTTTTTGTATGCAACACTGCCATTGGGTCAGGAAACCAGTGACAATGCCACCTCCATCATCTGGGTAAAGCTGGTCTCTCTTTCCATGGCAGAGGTGGCTTCCCCGGTGACCATGGAATCCGATATGGTCAGAACGGCCAAGGCATTGACGCCGGCCGCCGCAGCGTTGGCATAGAGGGCTGCCGCCTCCATCTCCACGGCCAGGACTCCCATGTCAGCCCAGGTCATTCCTCCCTGCACCTGTTTGGGCGGGGCATAGAACATGTCTGAGCTGAGCACATTGCCCACATGAAAGGACAGTCCCCGCTCCCTGGCAGCGGCCACGGCCCGCTCCAACAGGCTGTAGCTGCACACCGGCGAATAATCGCCCGGAAGCCCCAACAGGCGCACAAAATTGCTGGTGATACAGGCTCCCATGGCAAACACCATGTCTCTCACATGGACGTCCGGCATCAGGGCCCCGGCCGTGCCCACCCGTATCAGGTTCTTACAGCCGTAAAAGTGAATCAGCTCATAGGAATAGATACCGATGGAGGGACACCCCATTCCGGTGCCCATGACAGATACCGGCCTGCCCATATAGGTTCCCGTGTAGCCCAGCATGTTCCTGGTCCCGTTAAACTGCTTCACGTCCTCCAGAAAATGCTCCGCAATATATTTTGCCCTCAGGGGGTCTCCCGGAAGCAGGATTGTCTCTGCGATCTCTCCTTTTTCAGCCCCGATATGGGGCGTGGGTGTGTTGGATAATGACATGGCATATACCTCCTTTTCTACAGCCGCACTTTACTGCCTTTCCCGTCCCTCTTGGCCAGTTTCAGACGGTTTAAATGGACTTCCTTACCCTTGTAATCCACAATGGGATTCTCACCAATCAGATACAGCTTCTCCAGCTCCTCATTCTTGGTCAGCCGGATGCCTCTGACGCCTCTGGATGCCTTTTTAAGCATGGATATCTCCTCCAGGGCAAACCGCAGGAACACGCCTCCTGTTGTCTGGATCACCACCTCGGTCTCGCCCTCCACCGGTATCACGGCCGCCAGTTCATCCCCGTCCTGGAGCTTGGTGGCTGCTACCACACGGTTGTTGGTCTCAAATTCCTCCGCAGGCACCTGCTTTACCATGGCCATCTTAGTGGCAAATACAAATATCCTGCCCTTCATGTTCTCTGCGCTGGTCAGGTAAACAATGGTATCCTTGGCACCGTCGAATTTACTCAGATTCTCAATGGGCGTTCCCTTATCCCTCAGCTTACCGGCCGGCACATCCATGGCCTTTATCTGGTAAAGGCTGCCGCTGGCAGCAAAGAGACAGATTTTATCCGTATTCAGGCATTTCACCACGTGGACCTGCTCTGTGTCCACGGTTTCCTGGTTCCGGTCATAGGTGGACTTATCCAACAGCTTGCAGTATCCGAACCGGTCCATCACAAAGACCATCTCCTGGACAGCCACAGCGCTCTCGTCGTACACCGCCTCAGGTCCGTCCTCAATCAGGGTGCGCCTGGGAGTGGCAAACTCAGCCTTGATGGCAGCCAGGTCCTCCTTGATAACACGGTTCATCTGGGCCCTGCTTCCCAGGATTTTCTTATACTCCCCAATCTTCCTTAAGGTCTCCTTGTGCTCCTTTTCCAGAGCCAGGATTTCCAGTCCGATTAACTTATAAAGACGCATTTCCAGAATAGCGGATGCCTGGCGCTCCGTAAAGGCAAGCTTCTTTGCGTCCTCCTCAAACCCCGGAACCTTGAAATGGATGTTGGTCACATCGCCTGTGGTCAGACATGCCTTGGCATCCTTTAAGTTTTTGGAGCCCCTCAGGATGGCTATGATCAGGTCAATACAGTCGCAGGCCGTAATAAGTCCTTCCTGTACTTCCTTTTTATCCATTTCCTTCTGGAGTAAGACATTGTATTTGCGCTCCGTGTTCTCATACTGGAAGTTGAGGAAATTTCTCAGAATCCCCTTCAGGTTCAGCGTCTCAGGACGGCCGTCCGCAATGGCCAGCATATTGACCCCGAAGGTGTCCTCCAGCTTTGTCTTTTTATAGAGGATATTTTTTATCTTGTCAATGTCCGCATCCTTGCGCAGCTCCAGCACGATGCGGATTCCTTCTTTGTTGGACTGGTTGGAGATATCCACCACGTCCGTCAGCTTCTTGCTCTCCACCAGATCGGCCACATCCACCAGAAACTTATTGATTCCGGCGCCAATCATGGTATAGGGAATCTCCGAGATAACCAGCTTATCCTTGTCCGACTTGCGCTTTCCAAGCTCCACCTCGAACTTGCCCCTGAGTTTTATTTTACCCATGCCTGTCTCGTAAACCTGCGGCAGCTCGCTCTTATTGGCAATGACTCCGCCGGTGGGGAAATCCGGCCCCGGCATAAGCTCCATCAGCTCCTGCGTGGTCACCTCCGGATTATCAATATACGCCTGGACCACGTCCACCACCTCGCCCAGGTTGTGGGGCGGAATGCTTGTGCTCATGCCCACGGCAATGCCCTCCGCCCCGTTAATCAGAAGGTTGGGAACCCTGACGGGAAGCACCTCCGGTTCCTTTTCCGTCTCGTCGTAGTTGGGAACAAAATTCACGGTTTTATCCAGATCCTTTAGGTAGACCTCCTCCGCAAACTTCTCCAGACGCGCCTCCGTGTAACGCATGGCGGCTGCCCCGTCCCCTTCTATGGAGCCGAAGTTGCCGTGCCCGTCCACCAGGGCCATTCCCTTTTTGAAATCCTGGCTCATGACAACCAGTGTCTCGTAAATGGAGCTGTCGCCGTGGGGATGATACTTACCCATGGTATCTCCCACGATACGCGCCGATTTCCTGTGGGGCTTATCGTGGTCCAGATGAAGCTCCCTCATATCATAGAGGACCCGGCGCTGTACCGGTTTTAAGCCGTCCCTTGCATCGGGGATAGCCCTTGCAGTGATAACGCTCATGGAATAGTTCATGTAGCTTCTCTGCATTTCCTCACTGTATTCAGTCCGTAATATCTTTTCAGCCATGTTCTAATTGTCTCCTGTCTATGCGTCAATCTCCGCCTCGTCCGCGTGCTCATAAATGAACTGGCGGCGCGGTCCCACCTCTGTGCCCATGAGCATCCCGGTTATCTCCGTAGCCATTCTGGCGTCCTCTATCTCCACCCGCTTGAGAACCCGGCGCTCCGGGTCCAGAGTGGTCTCCCACAGTTGTTGTGCGTCCATCTCACCCAGACCTTTGTAGCGCTGCAGCGTAAAGTCGCCGGTATGTGTTTTCCTGTAACGCTCCAGCTCCTTTTCATCGTAAAGATACTGTTCCTCCCCCCGCTTAGGGATCACCTTAAACAGGGGCGGCATGGCGATATACACATGACCGTCATAAATCAGTTCCGGCATAAAACGGTAAAGGAAGGTGAGAAGCAGGGTGTCGATGTGGCTGCCGTCCACATCGGCATCAGTCATCAGGATGATTTTGTCATAGCGCAGCTTTGTGATGTCAAAGTCATTGCCGTATCCTTCTGAAAAACCGCAGCCAAAGCTATTGATCATGGTCTTGATTTCCGCATTGGCCAGGACCTTATCCATGGACGCCTTCTCAACGTTGAGGATTTTTCCCCTGATGGGCAGGATGGCCTGGTACTGGCGGTTCCTGGCAGTCTTGGCAGAGCCGCCGGCGGAATCTCCCTCTACAATGAATATCTCACACCTGGAGGCATCCCGGCTCTCGCAGTTTGCCAGCTTACCGTTGCTGTCAAAGGAAAATTTGGATTTGGTCAGCATGTTGGTCTTGGCCTTTTCCTCGGCCCGGCGAATCTTGGCCGATTTTTCCGCACAGCCAATGACTCCCTTTAACACCTCCACGTTGCGGTCAAAGTAAAGCTGCAGCTCGTCCCCGGTCACCGTAAACACGGCCTTGGTGGCGTCGGCGCTGGCCAGCTTTGTCTTGGTCTGCCCCTCGAAGATAGGGTCGGGATGCTTTACCGCGATGACGGCCGTCATGCCGTTCCTGGTATCGGCTCCCGTAAAGTTGGTATCCTTATCCTTTAAAATTCCAATCTCCCTGGCATAGCTGTTAATCAGCGCCGTGAATTTGGTCTTGAAGCCAGCCAGGTGGGTGCCGCCCTCCTGGGTAAAGATGTTGTTGCAGAAGCCCAGTATATTCTCCTCAAATGTGTCCACGAACTGGATGGCGGCCTCCACCTCCACCTTGTCCACGGTCCCCTTGAAATAAATGGGGTCGTGTACCGGCGTCTTGCCGGAATTCAGCTCCCGCACATAGGCAACAATGCCCTCCGGCTCATGGAAGGCCACCTTCTCCCCCTCTCCGGGCCGCTTGTTCTCATAGTAAAGGGTCAGGTTTGGGTTTAAGTATGCGGTCTCGTGCAGACGGCTCTTGAGCCAGTCCGCCTTGAAACGTGTTTTCTCAAATATATCGCCGTCAGGCAGGAAATTGATACAGGTACCAGTCTCCCGCGTCTTTCCAATCACAGGGAGAAGTCCGTTCTCCAGCTTGATGACAGGACGTCCTTTTTCATATTCATCGTGATAGATACAGCCGTCCCTGTAAACCCTAAGGTCCATATGGGCTGACAGGGCATTAACTACGGAGGAACCCACACCGTGAAGTCCTCCGCTGGTCTTATAAGCGTCGTTATCGAATTTACCGCCAGCATGAAGGGTGGACAGTACGATTCTGGCGGCTGATATGCCCTTTTTGTGAAGTCCGACCGGGATTCCGCGGCCGTTATCACGGACCGTACAGGAGCCGTCTGCTTCCAAAGTCACCCACACACTGCTGCAGAATCCGGCCAGGTGCTCATCCACCGCATTATCAATGATTTCATAAATCAGATGGTTTAACCCCTTGGTTCCCACACCTCCTATATACATACCAGGACGCTTACGGACCGCCTCCAGTCCTTCCAGCACCGTAATACTGTCCGCATTATATTGTTCCTTTGCCATTCTATTCCTCCATATTGCTATGTACAGATGCGTACATATGTTTCATCTTATAGTATTAAACCATATTTAGATTGTTTTGGCAAGTTCCGGCCATGAGAAATTCCCGTATCCGGCCGGATCCCCTCCTGACTTCCGGATAATGGCCGGATCAAATTTATAGAAATTATTATTAATTTTACAAAAATAAGAAAATAGACTTGAATTTTCCAAAATACATGATATAATATCAGTGTTGTGCAGATGTAGTTCATCGGTAGAACACCAGCTTCCCAAGCTGGGGAGGCGGGTTCGATTCCCGTCATCTGCTTTTAAAGCCTTGCGTGTGCAGGGCTTTTTTTGTTGTCCCGCAATCTTTTATCTTTCCGGAACAATAACAGGCCGCCCGATTCGCCGTGGCCGGGCAGCCTGTTATTGTTTATAACATTTATTCACACTTCGTTCTTCTATGCTCATCCCCCAAGGAATCCGAATGTCTACAGCACCTTATCCAGAAAGCTCCTGGTCCTTTCCTCCCTGGGATTTCCAAACACTTCATCGGGAGTCCCTTCCTCCACGATGTATCCTTCATCCATAAACACCACCCGGTCCGCCACTTCCCTGGCAAATCCCATCTCATGGGTGACCACCACCATGGTCATGCCGTCGGCTGCCAGCTGCTTCATGACCTCCAGCACCTCGCCCACCATCTCAGGATCCAGGGCCGATGTGGGCTCGTCAAACAGCATGATGTCGGGATTCATGGCAAGGGATCGCGCGATGGCCACCCTCTGCTTCTGTCCGCCGGAGAGCTGTCCCGGATATGCCTCCGCCTTGTCCGCCAGCCCCACGCGGGCCAGCAGCTCAAGAGCCTTTCTGCCGGCTTCCTCTTTTCCCATGAGCTTTAATTCCGTGGGAGCTAAGGTAATGTTCTCCTTCACCGTAAGATGGGGGAACAGGTTGAAATGCTGGAACACCATTCCGATGTTTTCACGCACTTTGTTGATGTTGGTGTTAGGGTCGGATATGGGATGGCCGTCCACCACCACATGGCCGGATGTGATCTTCTCCAGACGGTTCAGGCACCGCAGAAACGTACTCTTACCGGAACCGGAGGGGCCTATCATGCATACCACTTCCCCTTCTCTTATCTCAATGCTGATGTCCTTAAGGACTTCCAGCTTTCCGAAATTCTTTTTCAGGTTATGGACTGAAATCTTATTTTCCATAGGACACTCTCCTCTCCACATACTTGGCAATCCTGGACAGAATCGTGCAGACTACCAGATAAAACAGGGCCACGCAGATCCAGATGGGCATAACCATGGAAGCGGAATTGGCCGCGATAATCTTACCGTTCTGAGTCAGCTCCCTGGGTCCGATGACAGATACAAGGGACGTGTCCTTCAGGGAGATGATGAACTGATTGATGATGGAGGGCAGCATGGTCCTGAATGCCTGGGGCAGAATCACCTTGCGCATGGCCTTGCCGTAGGATAGCCCCAGACTTCTGGCCGCCTCCATCTGGCCCTTGTCAACAGCCTCGATGCCTCCGCGGATGATTTCCGCCATATAGGCCCCCGCGTTAAGGCTCAGGGCCACGCAGCCCGCCGTAAACGCGCCGCCTATATTGCTCCACTGGAAACCATAAGGCTTCAAAACGCTTCCCACGCCGTACATCATAATCATGACCTGTACTAACAGGGGCGTTCCGCGGATGATGTCAATATAGACATCGGCAATGAGTTTTAATATCTTGAAATCCGAAACCTTGAACAGGCCGAAAATAACACCCAGAACCGTCGCGCAGAGCAGAGATATCACGGTCATCTGCAGAGTGATTCCCAGAGCCTTAAAAAATGATGGGTAATACTGTGTTATGATGTTTACAATCTGCATACTATCATCCTTTTCTGATTAATTCGTTGACGTGCCTCATCCCATGGATATCCTTCCATGCCCATGGAACGTTATAGCCAAATTTAAAGCACTTAAGCAAAACCCGGCATGGCCTTCGTGTAATTGCTTTAAATTCATCCATAACCCGGCGGCATTGAGGCGCCGGCCCTGCATTTGGCAGGAACCGGCGTCTGACAGCACTGCCTGACGATTTTCTCCGGCAGTCCTTATTTTGCAATGTAAGTATTCAATATCTCATCGTATCTGCCGCTTGCCTTGATGTTCTCCAGACCCTTGTTGAACATCTCCACAAGCTCCGGATTGGCGCCCTTTAAGGTTGCGAAACCATAGGAGGAACCCTTCTCCTTCGGTGTGGGAAGGGTGAGGCCCAGTCCCCTGGAGATCTCATAGCCGATAACAGGATAATCCTCAAAGCAGGCAACCGCTTCGCCTGCCAGTACAGCCTGATACATATCAGATGAGCTCTCGTACTGTGTTACCTCAAAACCATACTGCTCCGCAATGGACTCCGCAAAGGTGCAGCCCTCTGTACCAATCTTGGCAGCCACCTTCTGATCCTTTAACTGGTCATAGGAGGTAATATCGGAATCAGCCAGGACAGCCATGCCTACGCCGGAATCATAATAGGGCTCTGAGAAGTCATATTTCTGCACTCTCTCATCCGTAATGGACATGCCTGCAATCACGCCGTCGCACTCACCGGCCTCCAAGGCGGTCACTGCCGCGGAGAATCCCACCGGAACAACCTCATATTCAAATCCCTGGTCCTGAGCAATTGCCTGCAGGATATCCAGGTCAATACCTACCATCTCTCCCTTTTCATTTTCAAACTCAAAGGGGGCAAAGGTAGTGTCTGTGTTGATGATGTACTTTTTACCGGAGGCAGCCCCGCTGGTTTCCCCTTCCGCCGCGGTGTCAGCCGCCGTGGTATCTGATTCAGCAGCCGTCTCTGCCGCCGCTGTGCCGGCTGCTGTGGTTTCTGCGGGCTTGTTGGAGCCGCATCCCGCCACCGTAAATGCCATGATGGCAGCCATGGATAACGCCATAATTTTCTTCATAATTACTTCCTCCTCTACTGATCTAAATAAAATAAGGGTGACTTTAATACATCCTGTCTCCCTTGACCTGTGATGCGCCTGCATCATCCTGTCTACTATATCACAAAGATATGTCAAAGTCAACTTATTGTAATAGTTACAATCTTAAAATTGTATCATTTTCACAAAAGCAGGGCCGCACTGTCCCCATGCACAATGCGGCCCCGGATATACCCGGCCTATCCTGCCTTATCTTCAGACCGTATCCCCTTATCTCACAGGAAAACGCTCCACAATCCGTCCTGTATGATAGGCCTCCAAAAGCATTTCAAGGTCTTTAATCTTAGTCTTAAGCTGTTTTCCCACATCCGTGTCCCCTACCAGCTTCCGGCTGGACACACGTTTTACAATGGTGCTCTCCGAGTGTATGTCGCTCTCCTTCTCAATTGCGGCCTCCGTGGACTCAAAGGGCTCGTGGGCGGCCAGAATCAGGCCGTAGGAATTATAAATAAGCGTATATCCGGCGATTCCCGTTTCCTTCTGGTAAGCCCTGGAAAAGCCGCCGTCAATGACCAGCACCTTTCCGCCGCATTTTACAGGATTTTCCCCGTTCTTGGACTTGACCGGCACATGGCCGTTGACTATATGTCCCTCCTGGGGAGACAGGCCGAATTCCTCCAGGATGCGGCCCACCGTATCCTCATTCTCCAGCATACAATAATATGGGTTCTTTTCCTCCCTGTGTGTCTCCTTGTCAGCCAGAAAATAGCGTTCAAAGGTGGCCATCTTGTCCTTGCCGAACAACGGTGAGTCCTGATGGAGCCAGATATACCAGCATATATCCCGGCCCCTTGCCCGTTCCACGGGGTCCACTGCCATAAACGCCTTTCTCACATAACCGTCCAGACACTCATAGAGGCTTTTTCCCTTATATTTCTGTCCGTATATGTCCACCTCTTTAAAGCTGCCGTCCCTGTTTAAGGGGATACAGCCATGATACAGAAGGTTTCCGTTATATACCTTGTAAAGGCTTCCCTTTGCCAGCAGGAAGCGCATATGCTGCTGAAGCTTTTCACAATTCTGAAACGCGGCCGCAAGGCGTTCCATGATGGCGTTCTCCTCCGCTGTAAGCCTGTAAGGGTCTGCCGGATCAATGGTGGGGAAATACCTGTCCAGCATCTCCTGCTCGCCGCCTTCCAGCAGTATGGTCCCCCTGTCCAAATCAATGCGGTGCAGCAGGTTTCGGCCATCCAGGCAGAATTCCGGATGTTCCCTGATGATTTGGCCCTCCACCTTGAACTGGATAATGGATATGGCCTTGTGCATCCTGATATTCAGTTCCGTCTCGCTGGGGCTGCATGCGTTGGCCCCCTTGAGCTGGAAACAGGCGCACGGATCGCTTCCATAGGTGTCCAGGGAAAAGGTTGCCAGAGGCAGCAGATTAATGCCGTAACCGTCCTCCAGGATATCCAGATTGCCGTATCTGGCACAGATGCGGATTACATTTGCAATACATCCCTTCTGACCGGCAGCCGCACCCATCCACAGCACATCATGGTTCCCCCACTGGATATCCAGGGAATGATAGGTCATCAGCTTGTCCATAATCATGTGGGGACCCGGCCCCCTGTCATATATATCTCCCAGTATATGTAAATGGTCCACAATAAGGCGCTGAATCAGTTCACAGAGAGCCACGATGAACTCCCCTGCCCTTCCTACCCGGATAATGGTCTGTATGATGGCATTGTAATAGGACTCTTTATCCCTCACATCCACTTTTTCCGTAATCAGCTCCTCAATCACATAGGCAAACTCCTGGGGCAGGGCCTTTCGCACCTTGGACCTGGTGTATTTGCTGGCAGCGCGCTTGCTCACCTCGATAAGTCGGTACAGGGTAATCTTGTACCAGTCCTCCCGGTTCCTGGCGTGTTCCAGTATCTGGGCCATCTTCTCCCTGGGATAATAAATCAGGGTGGCCAGGGTCT
>OHCT01000571.1_pt1 | contig 12870 bp, 21 predicted proteins | sample 1566871 | NCBI WGS metagenome assembly OHCT01 (sample SAMEA3879548, study PRJEB24766) | human gut metagenome | biome: human-associated habitat; feature: feces | place: USA | collected 1985/1987 | reverse complement strand
TCTGCCCAAATGCCAGTGACAATGAGTTCCGACATTTGCGGGCACACCATAGGGAGCTATGGGATAAGCTCTTAGAGCTCCAACACGTGGAAAACGTTGCTTTCCCTGGGCGGTTCTGGACAGATGACAACATCATTTACATGGAGTCCAGGTTTGACCTGGAAGAACGACAGATCACATGGGAGGATTTAGGACTATGACGGATGAAAAGCGCGCCCTGCTGGGCGATCACGAGGCGGCCAAGCGGCTGACGGATGCGGGGGTGCTGATACCGTGTATGTGTGGCGGAAAAGCCGGCATGGTTTGCTTTGAAAAGCGCGGAGTCCCGTCTGGGGATATGGGATATTTGGCGTCAATTAAATGCCGGGATTGCTGGATGGAACTGAGACGGTGGGCATTAAAAAAGAAGTGGGCAGAAGCTTCCGCCCGCCTCGCCTGGAACGCCCGCGCGCAGATTCTGAGCGCGGAGGAGATGGAGATGCTGGAGGGGATGGGATGACGCTGGAAGAAGCGATTAAAAACCGAGAGGACTGCCTGAAATATTTGGAGGGGATAGGCCGGAAGGCAAGCCCTGAATGTATGGAGGCCGTTCGATGGTCTGTAAAGGCGCTGAAAGCCCTCCGCCCCGTCAGCCGGGAGAAGGTGGAGCGGGTGTGGCCGGGGTGCAAGATGTGTAAGACACCCTCGATCGCTCCACCAGTAGGGTTCTATTGCCCTTGGTGTGGGGCTCCATGCACCGCAGAGGCAAAGACGAATCTTAGGAAAAGACTGGAGGCGCTGAACGATGGGAAGGGCGATTGAGGTATCGCCATGAGACACCAATACACACGCGCAGAGGTGGAATCCATCACCCAGGAGACCCCAATCTACATTGAGGGAGCAGGGATAGCTCAGCTCCAATGGGGCGGCCTGGAGATTGCAGAAGGGTGCAGGGATGGATATCTGTACTGCAAGCATATCAAACCGTTTAGCCTGGAACTGTACGGACAATACTGGACGGCCTTTGATGGGCCGCCGGAGAGGAAGGAGAACGCATGAAAACGATTTGCATTACTTGCAAAAATGACTGCAATAACGCCGGTACAACGGCCAGAATTTCTTGGTGCCCTCAGTACAAACCGGGACGAATTTTGTCCAACGCCGACCGCATCCGGACCATGAGCGACGAGGAACTGGCGAAACTGCTGTGTATCTATGACTGGCGACTTGGCGAAATGGACGAGTGTCTGGCTTGGCTCAAGCGGCCCGAGGAGGAAAAGTGATGGACATTGAGAAGCTGATTGAGCGGCTGCGCACCGACAGCCTATGTGCTGATAAGGCGACACTGGAAATCATGGACTTGTGCATGGAGGCGGCAGACGCCCTCTCCGCACTCCAGGCCGAAAACGAGAAGCTGCGGGCCGAGCTAAAAAGCAAGGTGGACTTAGTATTTCAGCAGGCGAAAGAACTTGATCGGAGGCACTTGCTATTACAAGAGCAAGAGGCCGAGCTGGAGCAGGTGAAGCGGGAACTATCTGCCTACAAAGAACTTGGCCCCGTTGACCGCCTCCGCGAACTCAAGCAGGCCGACGATGAAGGGCGGTGCGTGGTGCTCAAATGTAAGCCAAACGCCACAGTTTGGTTTATAAAGTCGGCGTTTTCTACAGCACATTTCCCAATTGAGGGGAATCATGTATCTATTAAAGGGGTCGCTTGTGATGGCGATATATATTGCTCGGCTATTACGGCTTACAATAAAATTAGCAGAAGTTTTTATATGTCAGATATAGGCAAAACTGTTTTTCTGACCCGCGAGGAAGCCGAGGCCGCACTACGGAGGGAGCAGGAAAAGGAGGAGGCCGAGCATGAGACTAGTTGATGCGGATAAAGCCAGAGAGTGCTTTGGTGGTGATGGGGTGACTGGAGCCGTCATGAAGCGGATGTTTGATGAGTTGCCGACGGTTGACCCTGTTCACGCTGCCGGCGGGTGCTATTGTTGGGAATGCAAGTACAAAGATGAATGTATTCGCCGCATTGAATTTATTGGGAGAAATTTTGTGCTTGAGCAAAACACCTACGAATATCATCCATTGAGTTTCTGCTCCTACGGCCAGCGAAAGGAGACCGACCTAGACGAAGCCATCGAAAAGTACCTGAAAATCAAGGAGGGGGGCCAACATGGACAAGCCGAGAATTTGCGAGGTGCTTGGGGTTGAACCAGAAGAAAAGTTTGAAATTAGAGGGAACACGTTAGGGCGATTTCGTATCAATAAATATGGGACATTCCAGATTGAAATATCAAATGACTGCTGGGGATTCTCCACTGTGGAATGTCTTAACAATCTCATAAATCATCCAGAAAACATCGCCCGCAAGCCCCGCTGGACGGAGCAGGAGGTGGAGAGGGCGAAGGCTATCAAAGTGCTATATCCAGTTGTTAAAACATTGGCATACGTTGATATAGTGGGACAGACATTTTACATGTATGATGACGAAGACAACTATAAGGGCAGTCTTGATAACCTTGATGAAACGTTTCCTACGCTGAGGAGCATAAGGCGGGCCACATTGGACGAGATCATCGGAGGTGCCCAATGAAATCCCCTGAGTGTGTATGCAAAACGTCAGAAGAGTACATTCGTGTTGCGTTAGCTCTAGAAACTCTTGCTTACCATGACAAAAACTACTTAGACAGTACATTCGCAAAGAGCAATGCTGCTATCAGTGAAGAGATACAGGCTTGCTTGCAGAAGGCTTTAACGATGATGGAGGAAAAACAATGAGAGAAATCCTTTTCAAAGCTAAGCGGCTGGATAATGGAGAATGGATTTCCGGAAGCTTGGTATGCTTTGCAGGCGGTGCCCGCGCAATCTTGCCCAGTGATAGCAAAACATTATTTTCAAAAAGCAAAGGCTTTATTTGCTGCGATACCTGTCATGATGTTGACCCCTCCACGGTCTGCCAGTACACCGGCCTGACCGACAAGAACGGGAAGAAAGTGTTTGTTGGGGACATTGTAAAATGCAGCCGTGGTTGCACCCATAAAGTGGTATGGGTTCAGGAACACGGCGGAACCTTTATCGGAGGAATGCCAGCAATCTATCTATCTGACTTGATGCCAGGATACGCATGGACGGGGGAGGAAGAAATCATCGGCTCCATCCACGACGGGGAGGGCGGACAATGAAACAGTATGACAAACAGTATTGCGAAATTTATCCCATTCTGAAGCAGGTTATTGGTTGGTTGCAAGAGCATTATCCACACGATACATATTTTGTCATTGATTCTATCGGAGCGACTATGTATCACAAACGAAGTGTTTTTGCGATGGATGATGATTTTTTCACCGTAAGCAAAAAGGAGGAAAATAAGAACGGGGAGGGCGGACAGCATGAGGAGTGATAACCCTTGAACAAGTTCCCGGAGAAATTGATAAAGTTAAGGGAAGAAAAGGAGCCCGGGAAAAGGGTTGATATTGTGTCGCAGTTGATGGGGTTGGGGCCCAATACGTTGAGAGGATACGAGAGGGGAGAGCATGAGCCAACGATATCAAATCTTTTGATAATTGCAAAATATTACAATGTGAGCTTGGGGTATTTTGATTAAGGCTAACCTTTCATTATATTGTTAAAAATATTCTGTTTTTACAACATGTAGTGAGCACAAAACAATAACTATGCGAAAATGGGAGTGTGGGAGCGTGTGCCCCCGCGCTCCCATTCTCTTTCATCCCCCTTCCTCCTTCACATGGCGGGGGTGGCGTCGGTGATCTGCCGCCACCCCCCTCCGTGTGCAATATGCCGCAGGCTGAAAACCACCCGATAAACTGGGCGGAGGGTCGCGCCCTCCATGCGGCAGAGCCGACAGTCATAGTGTCGGGCAAAAAAGCGGTGGCAGCTATGACCTGCCCCGGCGCTATCCCGCTGAAAACTATCGGCATTAGTACTGGTGTGACAATCTAAGCGGGAAGCGCACAAAAAGTTGCAAAAATGGGATGGTGTAAAGTGAGTGGTGTACTCATAATCATTGCAGAACTTATCTGCCTTGTTCTTATGGTTGTAAATGCTTATTTAGCTTTCAAAGCAAAGCAGAAAGACGACCTTAATGGAATGGTTTGGAATTTGGCATTTATGATCCTAATGAGCACTTGTATTAAATAACCAAAAATATGCCGAGTGCTGTAGCAGAAGCGCCTGCGGCGGCCCGTTACGCCGTGGACATGTGGCGGCTCAATACCGCCTCTCGGCTCCAAACGCAGATGGAAAGCAAAAGAGGCACTGCGCGATTAAATTAAATGCCAATGGGCGGCTGGACAACCTACTGTCCGCCATATGCCGCTCCTCGCCGCATGAGGCGGGCGGTGGCACCAATAAGAGCCTCTTGATTGGGGGGTGATGCCTCATGATTACGGAACACGGAGGCGATCTGTGATATGAGCGGTGGCGGAATAGACACCCTACGGCGGGTGGTAAAGCCCATAAATGCCTCCTGTACGGGGCGGGCAAGAGTAGACGCTTCAGGGGATAAGGAGCTTCCCGAACATGCTAAAGATGTCGGGACCCAGGATGTGGCTCTATGTGAGGTGCAAATCCTCACCCGCTCAAAAATAAAGCCGCCCCCGAAGGGGCGGCAGGCTCAGCTCAGAATTTCTTTCAGCTTGTCCAAATTCCCGGCATTGGGGCTGACCTTGCCGCTCTCCCAGCGGGATATCACGGCCTGGTTAACGTCCATCGCATCCGCAAGTTGGGCTTGAGTCAAGCCTTTGGCCTTCCTAGCGGCGGCAATATCAAACTCGACAGACGCAAGCGGCCGCTTGCCTTTACCGGCAAAATAGCCTAACTGCCAAGACCCCTGTATTTCAAGGGGCTGGACCTTTTCAGACCCTCCCTCCACGGGCGGGTCAATGCTGCTGATCTCGCAAAGCGCCTCAGCAACCTGCCGGTCGAGATCCCCCTTCAGGAGGCCAAGCCGGTGAGCGTCGGAAATGACTCTGGCGAGTGCTGTATACGGGCACTGAGCGGCAAGGGTGAGATCCCCGCCGATCTCCTGCGGATATGCCGCCGCGTTGAGCCGACCGAATACCCAGCCGAACACGTATGCTTCTCTGTTTGTCATCAGCAGCCGACCTCCTTGAAATAACGGTATTCCATTTCGTCATAAACGTTGACCTTGATCTCAACCTTGCTGTCAGGATACTGAGAGGCATAACGAGCGGCACAATCCTCGGCGCCCTTCTTGTCGTCCATATAAGCACCCATCATCCAGCCGTCTTTGCAGACACAGTATTCATAGTGTTTCATGAGTTTACCTCCTATGTTGTACTCTTTATTTTTTATGACTTAATTATATCATAAAATATGATATTGTCAATACATATTTTGAAAAATATTTGCCGCCCCGCAGTTGCAGGAGACGGGGGAGGCACCAATGAGAGGGAACGCATGGCGGGATATTCCCCCGCCGCCTCTCCAATCAAATCGAAAGGAGACCTCTCACATGAACGAACTAATCAAAGTTGACTTTAGCGGCGAAAAGCCAGCAGTATCAGCGCGGGAACTCCACGAGTTTCTAGAGGTAGAAACACCATACCACAAGTGGTTCCCCCGTATGTGCGAATATGGATTCGCTGAAAACGAGGATTACGCAGTCACGGACATTTTTGTCCATAACCCCGCTGGCGGCCCTCAGAGCATGAAAGATGCCGCCGTCTCTATCGATATGGCCAAGGAGATCTGCATGCTCCAGCGGAACGAGAAGGGGAAGATTGCCCGGAAGTATTTCCTCCAATTGGAGAAGGATTGGAATAGCCCCGAAAAGGTAATGGCCCGTGCGCTCCAGATAGCAGATCGAAAGATTAAGATGCTGGAGGCGGAGAAGGAGGCTAACCGGCCGAAGGTGCTGTTTGCGGATTCTGTGGCTGCATCCAATACATCCATACTGGTCGGAGAGCTGGCAAAGCTCCTCAAGCAGAATGGGGTGGACACTGGGCAGAACCGCCTCTTTGACTGGATGCGGAACAACGGATATCTGATCCGCAGAGAGGGCACGGATTACAACATGCCCACACAGCGCTCGATGGAATTGGGCCTGTTTGAAATCAAGGAAACCAGCATTACGCATGCAGATGGGCACGTTACAGTAAACAAGACTCCGAAGGTGACGGGGAAAGGACAGCAGTTTTTTATCAACATGTTTCTAGGTTAACAACCCACACGGGTGTATCGCTTAACAGGCTGTGACGGCTGGCCGTATCCGAGCCAGCGCTCGACAGTAGGCGGCGATGTAGCAAAGTCTAGCAAATGCTAGCAAACCGGGAGAGAGAAAAAGAAAGAAAACCGCCCCCTTTTTCCCCCTCTTCCTCTTCCCCTATAACCCCCTATCTATTACCCCCTATAATCCCCCAGAAAAGAAAGAAAAAGAGAGAACGCGCTCTGTCGGTGGCCGTGGGGGGAATTTGAAGACTCTACTTAGGCGAGAGGTGGTGACATGGATGCATGGCTGCACGGCTGACGGACAAGCAAAAAAAGAAAATCATTGCTGACTATGTGCAGTTGGGCAGCTATAACGCTGTCTCCAAAATCAACGGCGTATCCGCTACCACGGTTAAGAATATTGTGTTGAAAAGTGCGGATTTTGTGGAAAAGTGTGAACAGAAAAAAGAGGAGAACACCGCCGACATCTTGGCCTACATGGAGAGCCGACGAAAGCAAGTTTGCGACATTATAGAGATTGGGCTTGCTGTGCTTCCAGAAAAAATCCAGACGGCAAAAACAGCTTCCGAAGTTACGACAGCTTTAGGCACACTAATTGATAAATTCACGGCGAATACAGAGCCCAAGCAGGATATCCACCCACTGTTGCGTGACATGTACGAATCGAGGAAACAATGAGCCTTTCCACAAAGCAAATAGATTTCCTGAACCGCCCATTTGACCGGACGCTGGATGTGGCGGAGGGAACGCCCAGAAGCGGGAAGACCACGGCTTGCATCCTGCGGTTTTATGATTTTCTCAATACATCCAAAGACAGCAATTTTCTGGTTGTCGGCGCGTCACAGCAGCAGGCATTCCGGCTGGTCATGGACGGAGACGAGAATGGGCTGATCCACCTGTTTGGACGACAGGCGCATTTGAAGCACGATGATCACGGTGACCACCTGGAGGCGTTAACCTGTTCCGGTGTGAAAAAAATCTACTACAAGGGTGGGGCAAAAGCAGACAGCGACAAAGCAATACGGGGCCTTTCGTTGGGCGGAGTGTACTTCTGCGAGATAGATATTCTTCACATGAATATGATACAGGAGTGTTTTCGGAGAACATATGCAGCTCACATCCGATGGCATTTAGCAGACCTGAACCCTCCTGCCCCGATGCATCCAGTAATTACAGAGGTTTTTGACGTACAGGACACCAGATGGACGCATTGGACGGTGGATGACAACCCGATTATCACACCAGAGCGAAAAGAAGAGCTCCGTCGGACACTAGAGAGAAATCCATATCTCTATCAGCGAGACTGGCTGGGGGAACGGTGTATCCCACAGGGCGTGATTTACTCTATGTTCGATCCCCAAAAGCACATACTATCCAAACTGCCGGACGATGCCCGCCCTATTGAGATGTACTTTTCTGGAGACGGTGGGCTGACGGATGCTACGAGCGTGTCCTGTAACCTGGTCTGCCGCACAAAGAAGGGAATGGCCTTATACCGTGTGGCAAACTGGTACTATGACGGCGGGAACAAAGCTATGAGCGTACAGGCACGCGAGTTGGCTGGGGAATTTGCCCCATATTGCCGCAACCGCTGGAATATGCGAGAAGACGCATGGTTCATTGACCCGGCCTGTAAGGCGTTACGGAAGGAATTGGAAATCTATGGAATCGATGCGCTCAACGCGGACAACAATGCGCATGATATTCGAGGGAGCACAAAGGGTATTAAGATTGGAATAGAATACACCCAAAATATGATTCAGGAAGGATGCTTTTTCCTCGTGGAAGATGAAGCATATGGGCATATAGATTTCTTGAAAGAGATCGGGATGTACTGCGTAGATGAGCATGGGAACCCGGTGGACGCCTATAACCATGCGATGGACGAATTACGCTACTCCATAAATCACTTTGTTAAGCAGTATATGTATTGATGGGGGTGAATCCAACGGGCTTTATAAAAAATATCGTGCTGTACTTAGCGAAAAAGATGGGCCTGGAGTTGCAGGATAAGCCCTTATACCGGGACGATTACAGCGATATGTCGTCTATTTCACTGACGGCGGTAATTGCCAATAAAGTGGCCACGCTGACCATGCAGGACAGTACTATCACAATCGAGGGAGAGAGCGCAAGAGCGAAGTTCCTACAAGATTTTCTGGATTATTATATGGGAGACCGTATGGACGTGGCTGCGGAAGTGGCGCTCGGGACAGGAGACTGCATCATCAAGCCATATACGGACGGGAAGCGGCTTGGGGTCGATATCATCAAAAATCGGGATTTTGTTGTCTGCGAATCCATCGGGAATGACATCCTATCCTGCATAATGAAGGTCGGAGAGATTAAGACAGAAACGAATTTGTACCAGCGCTTTGAGGTACAGATGCTCCGTGAAGCAGAGGCCCAAAGTGGGCAAAGTACAAGTGCACTCCTCATTTACAACATAGCTTTCCGCGGCTCAGTTGAAATCCCGTTGTCGGAGGTAGATGCGTGGAAGGGTATCCCGGAAACACAAATCATCCCTAACGTGGATCGCCCATTGTTTGGCCGCTATAAGTCCCCCACAGTCAACCGGGCAGACGTAAACGGAGTGAACGGCGTGAAAATCACGGCTGGCGTAGATGAACCTATGGCGAAAGCTGTGGAGGCATATGAGCGTTTTAACCGGGAGTACAGCGCGAAAGAAACCATGATTTTTGCGGACAAGACACTGCTGGCAAAGGACGAAAACGGGAATGTTGTGTTCCCCCAGGAAAAGCGGCGTTTTCTCCAAATGATGCGAGGCGTTGGAGATAATGCAAACCCCGGAAAGTTGATTCAGGAATTTTCCCCGGAGATACGGGGTTCAGACCTGGAGGTTGGGATCACAGTCAATAACAAAATGGTGGAACTCCTGTGTGGACTCTCTCCTGGAATCCTGACCCCACCTACTACGTCCTACGCGACGGCAACAGAAATGCGGGCGGCGTTAAATTCGACATTTGCAGTCATCACCAAGTTCCGTCGAGCGCTGGAACGAGGAACCGACGATCTGCTTCGCGCTGTGGATGTGATTGCAAATTATAATAATCTGGCTCCGATTGGGCCGTGGGAGACACATTATGATTGGTCGGCATCGTACATTGAGCAGTTGAACGAGCACTTCAACCAGTTGACCATTGCGGAGGGTATCGGTGCAGTGGATAAGGCCGAGGTCCGTGCCTGGATGATGGACGAGGATTACGAAACCGCAAAGGCCAGGGTCGATGAAATTGCAGAGGAGACAGGCAGCCAATATATGCAGGAGGCGGCGTTCCAGCCGGGCATAAATGAACCGACTTCTGAATGAATCTTGGATTGAGGGGTTGCCGGACGGCATTGTTGGGAACCTGGAAAGCCTAAACAACTATGTAGTACAGCGGATATGTGAGCGCATCAGGAAAATCGGAGATATCGGAACGGCGGATGCGCAAAGATTAAAAACAGCGATTGAGTACGCGGGGGCAGACCTGGAAGCCATAGGAAAAGAAGTTGCCCGAATTATGGGAATGAACCAGCGAGAGGTGGAGCAGCTCTTTGAAGAAGTGGCAAAACAGAACGTAGATTTTGCAAATACATTTTACAAAGCAAGAGGAATGGATGCTTTGCAAAGCTACGCTGCCCGTGCTTCCCTCAGCGCCTTTGTTGACGCCGCAAAGCGTCAGGCTATGGAAGGGACATCTAATATCTCCAATACCTACATGCTGGGCTTTAAGAGGGGCAAGCAGGTGCTCCGGCTAAGGGAGTATTACATCTCCACCATTGACCAGGCGATTACATATGTGCAGACGGGCGTTGTAGACTACCAATCTGCTATGCGCTCCACTGTCCGGGACATGGCACGAAGCGGCCTCCGCCGCCTGACCTGGGAAAGCGGATACTCCAGGCGAATGGATTCCTCGGCCCGAATGAATATTTTAGAGGGCGTGCGCCGCTTAAACAGTGAGATGATGGAGGAGACAGGAAAGGAGTTTGGAGCAGATGGAGTAGAAGTATCCGCGCATGGGCTTTGCGCTCCTGATCACCGGCATATCCAGGGGAGACAATATAGCAAAGAAGAATGGGAAAGCATCAACCGAAAGTTGGAACGGCCCATTGGAACGCTGAACTGTCAACACTTTGTAACGCCCATCGTACTGGGAGTATCGAAGCCGGTATACACCCGCAAAGATCTGGAGGATATCAACAGGCGTTCCTCTGAGCGGATCGAGTACAAAGGGCAAAAAATGAGCCGTTATGAGGCCAGCCAAAAACAAAGGCAACTGGAGACGGCTATACGCTATGCAAAGGACGAGCGGGACGCAATGGTGGCAGCAGGCGACAAGTTGGGAGCTACACAGGCCAGGAAAAAGTCAGCAGCGCTGAGCGCAGAATATAAGCGATTTTGCGAACAGGCGGGTCTTACCCCCAGGCCGGAAAGGACAAGGTCTATGACAGGGCCAACGGTGCAGAGAGTATGACAGTTCATATTTTGGGCATTGAGTATTCTATCATGTGTAAAAAATACGATGAAGATGAGGCGTTTGAACGAAGATCTATCTGTGGGTACTGCGATTTTATGGAAAAGCAGATTGTATATTGTGACATGGCCACATATAGAGGGAATGAGCATGAAACCACTACATACTGCGAAAGATTGCAGAAACAAACAGTTAGACACGAAATCGTACACGCATTCCTGTATGAAAGTGGGTTAAACAGTAACAGCGTTGAAATACAAGGAAGTTGGGCAGACAATGAAGAAATGGTAGATTGGTTCGCCATCCAAGGGCCGAAAGTTTATCAAGCATGGAAAGAGGCTGGAGCAATTTGACGATAAAACCCACCTTTGTGGATTTTATAAAAACTTCCTCTTGGCGCGGAGGTTTAACTGCGCTCGCTCCCCATATCGGTGTGGGCGCACCGGATTTACAAATTAAAGTCCTTTAGGGAGCGGAAAGGGACAGAATGGATTTTACCAGCATTTTCAACGGAGAGTCTTTGACTTTGGCGCAGTTCAACGAAAAGACAAAGGGTATGAAATTGGCAGATTTGTCTACTGGGGAATATGTAGCTAAAGGGAAGGACAAAGAGCAAAAGGAAGAGATCGAATCCCTAAAGCAGCAGCTCGCAGAAAAGGACGAAGCGATCTCCAACTTGGAGAAAGCCAAGGGAGACACCGCCGCCATCCAGGCGGAGCTTGACCGCTACAAACAGGCCGAGGCGGAGCGGGCCAATGCAGAGAAGGAGGCGCAGATGGATGCCATCCTTACGCAGACCGCCGAAAGCGCTCTAGAGGGCCGGGAGTTCGTCAACGAGTACACCCGCACCCACTTCCTGGGTGAATTAAAAAAGGCCATCCAAGACCCCGCAAACAAGGGTAAAAAGCCTGCTGACCTGTTTACCGCCATGACAAAAGATCTGGACGGCATTTTCAGAAACCCCCAGCACGAACCGCTGAAAATTCCTGGCGTTACAAAGGCCGATGCGGACGGCAACATGACTAAAGATCAGATTATGTCCATCAAAGATGCATCAGAGCGTCAAGCCGCAATCGCTACACACCTCGATTTATTTCAGTAAGGAGTGAAATTATGGCAGCAAAAGATAACCTGACCAAAACCGCAGATATCCAGTCTACCGCGCGCGTAATTGACTTTGTAACCCGCTTTGCGCGGAACTGGGAGCATCTGCGAGAGATTATGGGCATTATGCGCCCCATCCGCAAGGAACCGGGCGCGGTGCTCAAGAGCAAGACCGCCTCCTTGACCCTCCAGAGCGGGACGGTTGGAGAGGGTGAAGAAATCCCCTATTCTAAGGCATCCATCATCGAAAAGCCATACGATGAAATGACCGTGGAGAAATACGCTAAGGCCGTTTCCATCGAGGCTATCAAGACCTATGGCTATGATGTGGCCGTAGGTATGACTGACGACGCTTTCCTGTATGAGCTCCAGGACAACGTGACCCGCCGCTTTTATGAGTATCTCAATACTGGCGAGCTGACCAGTATGGAAACGACTTGGCAGCGAGCTCTTGCTATGGCGAAGGGCCGCGTTATCAACAAGTTCAAGCAGATTCATCGTACAGTCACTAACGTGGTCGGCTTTGCGAACGTTCTGGATTTGTATGATTATCTTGGCGACAAGGACATTACGGTTCAGACGGCGTTCGGATTTCAGTACGTGCAAAACTTCATGGGCTTCTCTACCGTGTTTCTGCTTTCCGACGAAGAGATTGCCCGTGGCAGGGTAATTGCTACTCCGGTCGAGAACATCGTTCTCTATTACGTGGACCCTTCCACTAGCGATTTCGCTCGGGCTGGACTGGCTTATACTACCGACGGCGAAACCAACCTGATCGGCTTCCATGTGGAGGGCAACTACCACACCGCCGTGTCCGAGAGCTTTGCCATCATGGGCATGACCCTGTTTGCGGAGTATAAGGACGCCATCGCGGTCATTGATGTAGACACCACCCCCACACTCGGGAATTTGACCATCAACTCCTCTGCGGGCACCGATTCTGGAACCACAAAGCTGACTGTGACTCCCGGCAAGGAGTTCGCCAGCAATGTATATAAGTATAAGACCGATGCGACTACGGCCCCTGTTGTGACGTATGGGCAGAGTGTACGTAATTGGACTACCTGGGACGGCGTATCCGATATCACCGC
>OHCT01000562.1_pt1 | contig 13184 bp, 9 predicted proteins | sample 1566871 | NCBI WGS metagenome assembly OHCT01 (sample SAMEA3879548, study PRJEB24766) | human gut metagenome | biome: human-associated habitat; feature: feces | place: USA | collected 1985/1987 | reverse complement strand
GCAAAAATTGGCCGCGGTATCATGCTTGACCACGCCACGGGCATCGTTGTGGGTGAAACGGCGGTGATTGAAAACGACGTATCGATTCTGCAATCTGTGACGCTTGGCGGTACGGGTAAATCTGGTGGCGACCGTCATCCGAAAATTCGTGAAGGTGTGATGATTGGCGCGGGCGCGAAAATTCTCGGCAATATTGAAGTTGGGCGCGGCGCGAAGATTGGCGCAGGTTCCGTGGTGCTGCAACCGGTGCCGCCGCATACCACCGCCGCTGGCGTTCCGGCACGCATTGTCGGTAAACCAGACAGCGATAAACCGTCAATGGATATGGATCAGCATTTCAACGGTATTAACCATACGTTTGAATATGGGGATGGGATCTGACGTCCTGTGATTGTGCCGGATGCGATGTAATCATCTATCCGGCATACAGTAACTAATCTCTCAACACCGCTCCCGGATATCCCAGCTGCCGCCAGGCTTCATACACCACGACCGACACCGCATTGGACAGGTTCATGCTGCGGCTGTCCGGCACCATTGGAATGCGAATTTTTTGTTCAGCGGGCAGGGCATCAAGAATGCTTGCTGGCAGGCCGCGTGTTTCCGGGCCGAACATCAGATAATCGCCATCCTGATAGCTTACGGCGCTGTGAGCAGGCGTACCTTTCGTGGTGAGGGCAAACAGGCGCTGGGGATTTTCTGCTTCGAGGAACGCGCGATAGTCATGATGACGCGTAACGGCGGTAAACTCGTGATAGTCCAGCCCCGCGCGGCGCAGGCGCTTATCGTCCCAGGCAAATCCCATCGGTTCGATGATATGCAGACGAAAGCCGGTATTAGCGCAAAGACGGATGATGTTGCCAGTATTTGGCGGAATTTCTGGTTCGTAAAGTACGATATTTAGCATACTGCCCCCTTAGTGCGGGGGCAGGATAGCAGATATTCGTCTAACCCTTAAGCTGCATTCCCTTTCGCTATCGGAGCCAGTGCCGCAGGCAACTCTTTACCCAGCCCTTGCACCAGCGAATCTTGCGTAATTTCGCTAATCGATTTCGCGCCAGTCAGCGTCATTGCCACTTTCATCTCTTTCTCGATCAGGTTCAGTAGATTGGCCACGCCCGCCTGGCCCGCTGTTGCCAGCGCATACAGGAAAGCACGACCCAGCAGTACGGTGTCGGCACCGAGCGCAATCATACGCACGACATCAAGCCCGTTACGAATCCCGCTATCTGCCAGAATGGCAATATCACCTTTCACCGCATCCGCAATAGCGGGCAATGCACGAGCGGAAGAGAGTACACCGTCCAGCTGGCGGCCACCGTGGTTAGAAACCACAATCCCATCAGCACCAAAACGTACTGCATCGCGCGCATCTTCCGGATCGAGGATCCCTTTGATCACCATCGGGCCATCCCAGAAATCGCGGATCCACTCAAGGTCTTTCCATGAGATGGATGGATCGAAGTTATTCCCCAACCAGCCGATGTAATCTTCCAGTCCGGTCGGTTTGCCGAGGTAAGCCGAGATATTACCTAAATCATGTGGACGACCGTTCAGGCCCACATCCCACGCCCATTGCGGATGCGTCACCGCCTGCAAGTAACGGCGCATTGCCGCATTTGGGCCGCTCATACCCGAGTGTGCATCACGGTAACGCGCGCCCGGTGTCGGCATATCCACGGTGAAAACCAGCGTCGAGCAGCCTGCCGCTTTTGCTCGCTCCAGCGCGTTACGCATAAAGCCGCGATCGCGCAGCACATAAAGCTGGAACCACATCGGACGCTTGATGGCTGGCGCGACTTCTTCAATCGGGCAAACGGAAACCGTCGAGAGAGTAAACGGAATGCCATGCGCATCCGCCGCTTTGGCAGCCTGAACTTCGCCACGACGCGCATACATGCCACACAAACCCACCGGAGCCAGCGCCACCGGCATCGACAATTTCTCATTAAACAGCGTCGTTTCCAGGCTTAAGTCAGACATGTTTTTCAGAATACGCTGGCGCAGCGCCACTTCTGACAAATCTTCCACGTTGCGGCGCAGCGTGTATTCAGAATATGCACCCCCATCCATATAGTGGAACAGGAACGGCGGCAGAATGCGTTGTGCTGCGGCGCGATAATCGCTGGCTGCGGAAATAATCATGCGTTTTTCTCCCTCGAATGCTCATTATGGTCACCAGGCAGGCGGGTAATGCGTGCATGGCGAGCTTGATCTTCATCGAATCGTTTCATGGTGGTGTGAACAAAGCTAAGGTGCGCCATCATTGCTTTACGCGCCCCGTCAGCATCACCGGCAAAAATGGCGTCAATGACTGCCTGATGTTGTTCGGTCAGCTGTGAAAAAACCGGGGGTACCAGATACATCCGCTGGCGGCTATGCTTCACAGAGGATTGCAGGACATCGAAGAAACCGCGCATGGTTTGCAGCAGCACGATGTTATGTGAGGCTTCGGCAATCGCCAGATGAAAACGAACGTCCGCTTGTGAGGCGAGATCCGGGTCTTCACTTAGCGTTGCTTCAAAGCAAAGCTGAATTTTCTCTTTTTCGCCTGGTGTGGCGCGCATTGCTGCATGCCATGCGGTGCTGGCTTCAATGGCGTAGCGGGCTTCCAGAATATCGAAACTGTAATCCGGATCATCGGCCATCAGCGTTTTCAGCGGCTGGACGATGTTTTGCTCCGACCATGTGTCATGACGCCAGCGAATAAACGTCCCGCCGCCGCGTCGGCTAAGCAGCACGCCTTCGCTCACCAGTTTTGCCAGCGCCTCGCGCAGTGAATTACGCGATACGCCGAGTTGCATCGCCAGTTGACGTTCAGCGGGCAACTTCATGCCCGCCTCCAGGTTTTTTTCATCAATCAGCGCCCGCACACGATCGGCAACCTCGTCTGACAGGCGTCTGGGTAAAACAATCATTAAGGAATCATCCACGTTAAGACATAAGCCTGAAGCGTGGTGATCACGCCCACCATACAGGTGAAGATCAGGCTGTGTTTGACGGTAAAGCGGAACAGATCTGACTCTTTGCCTACCAGGCCTACCGCCGCACAGGCGATAGCGATAGATTGCGGAGAGATCATCTTACCGGTGACACCACCGGTGGTGTTGGCGGCAACCAACAACAGGTCAGAAACGCCAATTTGTTGTGCTGCAGTGGCTTGCAGCGCGGCGAACAGGGCGTTAGATGAGGTATCCGATCCGGTCAGGAAGACACCAAGCCAGCCGAGGAACGGCGAGAAGAAGGTGAATGCATGGCCGGTGTGCGCCAGTGCCAGCGCCAGCGTTGATGATAGTCCGGAATAGTTCGAGATAAAGGCGAACGCCAGCACCATACCGATGGAGTAGATAGGCAGAGCCAGTTCTTTCAGCGTGCTGCCGAAGGTGCTGATAGCGTCAGATGGTTTCATCTTCAGCCAGACAATCGAGAGCAGGGCAGCAAAAAGAATGGCGGTACCGGTGGCAGAGAACCAGTCGAACTTAAACACGGCGGCATACGCTGTCGCTTCGCTGACCACTGGCGGCATACGGGCAACCAGTTTATCGAGGTACGGCACCGGAATATTGATCACCCATTCATACAGCGCACCACCCGAAGCGAACAGGGCTTTAAACGGTGGAATACTCCACAGCGTTACGGTGGCGGTCAGGAACAGGAACGGTGTCCAGGCGCGAAGCACCTGACCTGCGGTGTAACCGGTGTGAGCCAGCGTCATATCAACCTGTGACGCCCCCAAGTCACCGAAACGGAATACGCGCACTGGTTGCCAGCGTTTGAGGAACAGCGTCAGGCAGAGCAGTGATACCAGCGAAGAGATAATGTCTGGCAGTTCCGGCCCAATGAAGTTAGAGCTGAGGTATTGAGCAATGGCAAACGAACCACCTGCAACCACGACCGCAGGCCACGTCTCTTTGATACCGCGCCAACCGTCCATAATCGCCATGATCCAGAACAGCACGATAATGGTCATAAACGGCAGCTGACGCCCCACCATCTGACCAATCTCAAAGCTGTCGATGCCTGTTACCTGCCCGGCGACCAGAATCGGAATACCCATCGCGCCACCGACCAGCAATGCGGCGGTAATTGCTACCGGTGCGCCAAAGCCTGCGGCTCCTTCAAGGAAAGCGCCGAAACAGAAACCGACGATCAGCATTTGCAGGCGCTGGTCAGGGGTTATCGAAAGAATAGACGAGCGGATGATGTCAAACTGCCCGGTTTTCACCGAGATCTTATAGACGAACACTGCCGCAATAATGATCCACGCGATGGGCCACAAACCGTAGAAGAAGCCATAAATCACCGAGGCCAGCGCGTTAGCGACCGGCATTTTATAGAACAGCAAAGCCACGGCAAGGGCGATTGCCACCGTCCATGAGGCGGCGACATAACCTTTGAGTTTGAGCTTAATCAGCGCAAAGAAGAAAAACAGGATGGGAAGCGATGCTATCAGGCTGGAAAGCCAGATATTCCCGGCGGGATCGTAGTTTTGTTGCCAGAGATTCATTGCAGGTCTCCTGGAGTCCACGCACATCGTGTAATGAGTCTGATGCTCATCTCCTTGTCACACGTTGTGTAAAAGTGGTACTGCCAATTGTGTTGTGTAGGGATAATGACAATGAATGGTTAACTAAATGTTATGCATTGGCAACATTGATGTGAGTTTTAATTGGAGATCTGTGAACCAGAGGTCAGATAAGCGAAGAATTGGTAGGGCCAATCTTGGTGGAGGGAGATGTCTGGTAAAGAAAAGGGCAATCCTCATCAGAGAATTGCCCTTAGTCACACTAAGTTAATGGATCATTACCACTGAATACCGGCACCGAGTGCGGCGGAGTATTCACCCTGGCTATTGGTACTACCTTGTAATTTGTAGACCCAACGACCATTGGCGCTCACCATCGACACACCTAAAGCAACAGCCGATTCACCATTGTAAGTACCGCCACCAATAGAGGCCATACTGGCACCTGGAGTGTAAGCCTGCGGCAGACCGGTCATTGCCATTGCAGAAGCGATACCACCGCTCAACTTGCTTTCGGTTTTGGACAGTTTGTTATCCATCTCAACCATCCGCTGATCGGTGTATTGCTTCGTTTCCTGCACGCTTTGCTTCAGCTGCGCATAGTTCACTGCGTCGTTGTTGTTGACGCCAGCGGAGACGTTGCTGATGCGAGTCGTACCGCCATTACCACCACCGAGAGTGATGTTGCTGTAGTCTATAGAACCATCAGCTTTGGTGTCGTAACGAACGCCGCCTGCCTCAGAAGACTTCAGCTGCGAAACGTTAACCGCATCGGTGGCATTAACACCTGCAGCAACGTTGGTGATACGACGCTGGTTGGTAGAAGAACCCACAGAGATGGTGTTTTCTTCGTTGGCCACGGAACCGGTACCCAGCGCGACGCTGTTGTCAGCGGCAGCAATGGAACCAGAACCAATTGCAACACTGTCTTTACCCTGCGCGTTGGCATCTACGCCATCGGTGTTGGTCTTGAAGTATTTGGTGCTACCGGTGGTTACGATATCGCCAATGCCGTTTTCGATATTGGTAACGCGAGTATCCAGATTCGTCACCTGATTGTTCAGGTTAGTAATGCTCTGGGTATTCTGGGAAACCTGCGCGTCCGTTACTTTCAACTGACCCACGTTAACCGCATCGGTATCAGCCGAACCAGCCGCGACGTTGGTGATCTGACGTTGACCGTCTTCACTGCCGACAGAGAACTCACCCACAGAGTTCTGCGGTGCGTCCATGTTGTAGGCGGCGTAGCCAGTTTGCGCACCACGGGTGGTCTGGGAACCACTACCCATCGCAATACTGTTTGCATGATTTGCACTCGCGTTGCTACCAATAGCAATGCCATTAAGTGCATTCGCGTCCACGTAGGCACCATAACCGATACCAATACCCACATTACCATTAACGATAGTTTTCGCGCCCATTGCTAGCGAGTCTTCACCTACTGCCAGTGAATCTTCAGCTGTTGAGTTAGCGTGGAAGTATTTGGTCGGCGTGGTAGCGACTGCACCAATGGCATTTTGCAACTGGCGAACCGTAACGGCGTCATGGGCTTCGGAACCATCGGCTACGTTGATGATTTGACGATATTTACCGTCATCACCAATAGACAACGCACCAAGTAGTTCGCCATCCGTGGTGTCATAACCAATCACAACACCTTCTTCCGACACGCTGGTGTCACGAGAACCTTTAACTATTACACGGCTGGAAACAGAACTGCTACCCAGGGCGATACCCGTATCAACGGAGCTGCTGCTACCTTGACCAATGGCTACGCTGCTTTCGCCTGAGGCGACAGCGTTATAACCCACAGCCGTAGCGCCAATACCTGAAGCGCTGGCATCGTTGAACGCTAAGCCGTTGTCGTTGGTACGTACATAGTTAATGCCCGCACCGTTATCTTCGATGTAGGTTTCGCTGGTGTTACCGGCAAGCTGATTGATGATTTCGCTGTTCTGCTGGATCAGCATATTGGTGTTAAACAGCTGAGAACCGTTGATGGCGTCAGTGCTGCCTTCGCCAATGTTACCATCAGCAACATTTGTGATGATGCTGGCCTTGCCGTCATGGCTGGCGTTGTAGGCACCTGCGCCGTCATTGGCTGTTGCATCCCACAGCAGAGCGTTATCGTCGAGCGCATCCAGGGCGTCACCGACGTTGTTGTACTCGGCATTTGCAATGGTGTAAGTCGGCGCAGTAATAGAACCATCAGCGTTAACTTCTGCGTCACCACCCAGGGCATCGGCAATGTACTTGTTGGTGGTATACAGTTGTGAACCGTTAATGGCATCGCTGCTGGTGGCAGAGATTGCACCGTTAGCGACGTTAGTGATTACACTGGCTGTTTTATCTTTTCCGTGAGCGGCGCTAAATGCACCATTGCCATCATTGGCTGTTGCATCCCACAACAGAGCGTCATCCAGCGTGGTATCGATCGCTTCCAGCGCGTCACCGACGTTGCTGTAACTGCCGCCAGCGATGGCATAAGTCGGTGCGGTGATTGTGCCGTCAGCATTGACTTCTGCGTCACCACCCAGAGTATCGGCAATGTACTTGCTGGTGTCATAGAGCTGTGAGCCGTTAATAGCGTCGCTGCTGGTAGAGGAAATTGCACCGTCTGCAACATTAGTAATGATGCTGGCTGTGTTATCTGTCCCGCGACCGGCGCTAAACGCACCGTCACCGCCCTTGGCGGTCGCATCCCAGAGTAGGGCGTCACCGAGTGATGTGCTAAATGACGTGTTAATGGCAGCCAGAGCATCACCGACGTTATTGTAATCAGTACCACCAATAGTGTAGGTTGGCCCGGTTAATACACCCGCATCGCTGATATCAGCACCACCGCCAAGGTATGACGTAAATGAATCAGCTAAGCCATAAAGTTGTGAGCCATTAATAGCGTCAGTGCTATCAGAGGATACAGTGCCTGCCAGTAAGTTGGTGATTTTGCTGTCAGTACCGTTGGTGCCGTGTTTGGCACTGAATGCACCCGCCGTAGCGTTCCACAGCAGGGAATCGTCACCGAGACTGTCAACAGCGTCAGTCAGGTTGGTGATGTTGGTGGTGTTCGTGGCGATATTGGTGGTGTTGGCTGCCACGGCATCGTTAGTGGTTTTGAGCTGAGAGCCGTTAACCGCGTCAGTGCTGCCAGCCGTCAGGTCACCGTCTTTGACGTTGGTGATTTTGCTGGTGGCATCGGTACCGTGCGCGGCGCTGAACGCGGTGCCATTCCACAGCAGGGCATCGTCTTTAAGGTCGCCAACGGAATCCGTCAGGGTATTGATACTGTTAGTGTTGGTGGTGATATTGGCAGTATTGGTCGCTACGTTATCGTTGGTGGTTTTCAGCTGAGAACCGTTAACCGCATCCTTACTGGTATCAGAAATAGCGCCGTCTTTAACGTTGGTGATGGTACTGGTAGTATCTGTACCATGTGCCGCACTATATGCCTTTTTAAGGGAGTCCCATTGTAACGTATTATTGTCCAGGCCCGTTAAGGCGTCGCCAACAGTGCCGAAAATACCACTTTTCAGCCTGTAATTTGGGGAAGTAACGACGCCTTGCGCATTGACGGTAGCCCCCCCACCAAGATTGTCCGCTACTGACTTACTGATAGCATAAAGCTGTGATCCATTGATGGCATCAGTACTGGTAGTGCTGATATCACCTGCTGCCATATTGACAATTTGTCGCTGAGCTGTTGTGTTACCCACAGAAACAGTATCCGCGTCAGTCGCTACAGAACCAGCACCCAGAGCAACTGAATTTTTCCCCTGAGCACTGGCTTGAGCACCAATTGCAGTGCCATTTTCTAAACCGGCATAACTGCCTTGTCCAAGAGCAATAGCATTTACACCACCTGTAATACTACCATTACCCAGCGCGATAGCATTTGCGCCGTCAGCTTTATTCCCTTGACCGATGGCAATTGCGCCAGCCGCTACTGCCTGACTTTGATTGCCCAGAGCAATCGTGTTGTCGACATCTGCAATACTGCCGGAGCCCAACGCGATACTATTAAGTCCATTTGCCTCCGCGTTAGTACCAACTGCCGTCGCATTTTCAGCAGCTTTGCTCTCTGCACCCATAGCAATCGCGTTTGCGGCGTTGGCGGCGGATAGTCTACCGAATGCGAGGCTGTCTACGCCAGCTGCAGCACTGTTGCGGCCTACTGCAATCGCGTTAGCTGCAGATGCGGCGCTACTTGCACCCAGCGCCATTGCATATTCTTTCGACGCATTAGCCGTGGCTCCGAGGGCGATACTCATAATTCCTAAGGCCTTGCTTTCACGTCCAAATGCGATGGCGTCATCAGCACCAGTCTCTGCGTGATCCCCTTGTGCAATAGAAAATTCACCTGTTGAGTTCGCATAACGACCAAGTGCGATTGAAAATCCACCCGTTGACGTTGCCGATGCACCTATAGCGAGGCTTCGCTCACCTGCTGAGGTAGTGTTAATCCCTAACGCCACTGATGCTTCGCCAAGCGAATGGGTCTTAGCACCGAGGGCTGTTGACCACCTTCCGTCAGCAGTTGAGTGATAACCTACTGCGGTGCTGGAGCCACCCCCGGTGTCTGTAAAACTATTTGCTTTTGCATCTTCACCGATAGCAACCCAGCCTGTTCCTGTTCCCTGGCCATAATTGACGCCCTGACCGTTGTCCCTTCCTGCCTGAGCCTGTACCCCAAACGACGACAACATTCCCCCAGCAACCAGGGCAGAAATTAACAGCTTACTGCGCCCGGATTTCTTGCCACGGCTTTTTGCCGTTTCACTGGCAACGGTGTAACTGCCTGTTGCCGGATTCCAGATAACTTTAAAAATTTTGTTCATTATTGATGCTCTCTATTCCTTGATATAAGCGCAGAAGCTGCATTTATTTTTTGTTTTTTCGCTGCCGAGTTTCAGCAGATTGAACAGTGTCGAACTGGAGATTGGCCATATTGATGGACAACTTCAGATACTTCAGGTTATTAGGCGAAACGCCTTTTAATGTCAGATTAATGTCTTGCCATTGACCAGGCATTAATTGCAGAGTGGAATTCATGGTGGTGTTGAAAAGTAATTGTTGCCACTTTGCCAGAGCTTTGGCATCGGTGGGTCTTTCATTGCCCCATGTCGCATGAAAGCCAATATTTGATACGGGAACGCTTAAAAGGTTAACCAGCGAAATACGAATAACACTGCCATTTTCAACCGCATCAATAGCCAGCACCCGGCCTGCCAAACCGACCGATCCGTTATTTAAAATGAAATATTGTGTTTGTGCTGGGTTAAATTCTGTAAAGACAAATTCGTCCTGCTTGTCTTTAACCGCTTTCACCACGCCAGCGAGCGTCTTGGTACTATTTATGACAGTAGTTTGTTGTTTTTCAAAATGTTCTATCTTTCGCTTATCGAGTTCCTGCTGTTTCTCAAGCGCCTCAATTTTGCTTTTTTGCAACTCTTGCTGTGTAACGAGTTCGTCGACCTTACTCGCTTTTTCAATATAGTCACACCCTGCCAATAAGCAGAGAGGCACTATTATTAACACGCTTAACAGTGTTTTCTTTAGGTTCATAGGATGAATTCCTTTTCATAATCCCGATACGTTGATAATTACAGTACAATCATTTTTTTTATGAATGATTAGAGTGGGGCATATCCGCCAAATAAATTTGTTAGAGAATTTTTGTATTAATGGGTTGTGCGAATATGTTTTTAAGTGTTAAACAATTTTAGTTTGTAGCCAATAAATAAATTGATCGCGCGGATTTTAATGATCGGTGTCAATCAATGTCAAATGTTTCACCGGATAAAGGCCCAGGGCAGGGAAAGGTAAATATTCAGTTGAGTGATGTTTTATTGCGGGGTTTGCGATGCTGATAGAAAAATTTAAATAATTAATTATGTTTCAAGCATTGATATGCGGTAATTCATTGTTGATATTGATACATCATTCTTTAATTTGTACCTGCTTTTCAGAATTTAGCCTGCTCCGATCGCTCAGAAGTGTAGGTGGCGTTGAATATATAATGTTAAGAACGTTATAAATATTCGATCTCTGAAACAGGCTCCTGCATGTGCCAGCAGGAGCGAGTAAATCGTGAGTGGCTGTAATTACAGCGACGAGAAAGGAACTTAAAACGCAGTCTTAGAGAACCCTGTCATCTCTTGCAGGCCCATTTCGCGGCCCAGCGCGGTCATTGGGTGCACAACGACCAGTCCGCGAACGCTCTTCTTCAGTTTGCCCATATCAGCTTGCTCTTTTTTAGTAATCGCGCGCTGGAACGGCATCTTCATCAGCTTCTGTGCTTCCTTACTGAGTTTCTGGCTGTGAACTTCGCGCAGGCGAGCAATTTCTGCTTCCAGAGTGGCTTTCTCTTTTTCCAGTTCAGCATATTTGTCTGCGGCTTCAACCAGCGACAGATCGGCCTGCTGGTGGCGGATGGCGTCCAGACGATCGCTGAGACGTTTGATTTCGTTTTTTTCGACTTCTTTCATGTGATGGCTTCTGATAAAGATAAATTTATAGCCCCTAGTATGCGCGACCAGGTGCTTTGTTCACAACTGATGACATTGCAATAGTTCTATAACGTAAACATTAACATGCTTAAAAACTACGCAATTTATTGATTAATTAAGAAATTTAAAGAAAAAAGATAGTTAACAAAAGCGGATGATTATTGAGGATTGAGCACGTTTTCCTTAATGTCATTTATACCGGGATCTAAACTAAAATTGGCGGCCGCGCATTCCCGGCGCGGGGTAATACGGAGATATCATCATGGGCAAATTAGGTGAAAACGTTCCGCTTCTTATCGATAAAGCCGTAGATTTCATGGCATCGAGCCAGGCGTTCCGGGAGTATCTGAAAAAACTACCTCCCCGTAACGCGATTCCGTCCGGAATACCTGATGAAAGCGTGCCGTTATATCTACAACGTCTGGAGTATTATCGTCAGCTTTATCGGCCGAAACAGGTAGAGGAGAAGTAAGCGAAAGTACTTACTTTTGAAAGGCTTTTTTTAAGCTGATTTTGGAAATCAGCTCTGTCAGTGAAAGGACCATTGTTGATCGCACAGCCTGTTGGTAACGCTGAATTTGCATTGCATACAAACTGGAGTCTGCAGGTTCAAACTGTGGCGGCGGTGGTAACGCCGCCACGCAATGCAGTTCACCAAAGGGTCCAAGGATTTCGTCGTCGGTAAACGCGTACTCGTTGCCGTCGTGATTTAGCTCTTCACGCAATGCCATCAGTAGCTCCGCATCTTCGTATTCCTGGCGGTTAATGACACCCAACCCGTAAATGAGTTTTAAACGCACAGAAAGATCGCCCAGCGGACCGTCGCCGTCGAGTAACGGTTCTACAGCATACTTCACCGCGTAATCGTCTTTGCGGAATACCTGAAGCACCAGAAGATTTACCGCCTCGGTCAAAAGCTCGACGGCGGTGATCAGAAAGCTTCGCACGGTTTTGCCAGCATTCAGACGCTCAAGCACACGGTTTTCAAAGGCCTGGGTTTGTTCCATTGTTGCCTGCATATCTGACAATCTGTTATTCGGGCGCAGGGTATCCTGCGCCTGGTCCACCATTATTGCATTGCTTTATAAGCGGTTACCGCCTCGGATACAACCTCGCTGTTGGCATCAAGACCGGAAATCTGTGCCAGCGCCGCCTGCGGACCTTTGTCAGCGATCAGTGCTGCCAGTTCCTGAGCCTGCGGATCATCTTCACTGCGGAAGTGCATTGCAGCGGCAATACCTTCAATCAGGTTTTTATGTGGCAGACCATATTCCAGGGTTCCGAGCAGTGGCTTGATCAGACGGTCGCCAGCACTCAGTTTACGCAGCGGCTGACGGCCTACGCGCTCTACATCATCTTTCAGGTACGGGTTCTCGAAACGACCGAGGATTTTCCGGATGTACGCCGCATGTTTGTCTGCGTCAAAGCCGTAGCGCTTGATCAATACTGCACCACTTTCTTCCATCGCACCTTTTACCACCGCGCGGATTTTCTCGTCGAGAATAGCGTCACGAATGGTCTGATGACCGGCCAGTTTTCCGAGGTACGCGGTTATAGCATGACCTGTATTCAGGGTGAAGAGTTTACGTTCGACAAATGCCATCAGGTTGTCGGTTAACTCCATGCCTGGAATGTTCGGCAACGCGCCTTTGAACTGGGTTTTATCAACAATCCATTCGCTGAATGTTTCTACCGTCACTTCCAGCGGATCGTTGGTTGCAGAAGCCGAAGGCGGCACGATGCGGTCAACGGCGGAATCGACAAAGCCAACGTGTTCTTCTACCCACGCTTTGGCATCTTCCGGCAGGGCGTTCATTACATGGCCTTTCAGCTGCGTGGTGCCGCGTACCATGTTTTCACAGGCGATGATGTTCAGCGGGGATTCATTACCTTGTTCTTTACGTTTCACCAGCCCTTTGGCGATTGCCGGGGCAATACGTTCCAGCACAACCGGACCAACGGCGGTAGTGACTAAATCAACCTGAGCAATCAGATCAACGACATCATCACCAATGCTGCTGACGGCATTGACGCCGGAAACGGTATCTACCTGCTCGGTTTCACCGACCACATGAACCTGATAGCTATGACGGGCATTCAGGGCATCAAGTACCACCTGATTGACATCGGCAAACGTCAGTTGGATACCCGCG
>OHCT01000549.1_pt1 | contig 13468 bp, 10 predicted proteins | sample 1566871 | NCBI WGS metagenome assembly OHCT01 (sample SAMEA3879548, study PRJEB24766) | human gut metagenome | biome: human-associated habitat; feature: feces | place: USA | collected 1985/1987 | reverse complement strand
TAAGGGACAAGAGCAGCCAGGGGGAGAAAAATCCTGAAAATGAGGACAAAAAGGGACGGCAAAATCCTGACAACAAGAAGGCTGAACCGGATTTGCAATAAAAAAATCATATTTATGATAAAAAAATGCAAAAAATATGGAAAAAATGAGAAAAAAAGGGAAAAGTTTGGAGTTTGTTAAGCGGTTGTTAAGTCGTAATCTGTAGAATTATATTGAAAACAAATGTTGAGTATAAACAAAATATTTTACACAGAAAGGAGGCATCCAGTTTCATAAATTAATTGGGAACTGGGACAATATGGCTGAATATTTATCACCAGGCGTCTATGTCGAAGAGTTCGAGTCCGGCGGAAAACCAATGGAAGGTGTCGGAACCAGCACGGCCGGTTTTATTGGACTTGCAGAAAAAGGAGCGGTAGAGGGTGTGCCTCAGCTGGTAACTAACTTTGCCGATTTTAAGAGAAAATACGGCGGATACTTATCAGAAAATGAGTTTGGCGAATACCGTTTTCTCGCCTATGCGGTAGAGCATTTCTTTATTAACGGAGGTACCAGAGCCTTTATCTCCCGCGTTGCGTCAAAGGATGCAAAATGTGCGGAGGGAAAGGTGCCGGAAGCAGACGCCGTATTATCGGTTATTGCAAAGAACCCGGGGGCGTGGGGCAATAACATCAGCGTTGTCATCACTCCGTCAAGCAAGGCAAAAACACAGATCCTTGATATTCTGGACACAGCCGGAGGCAAGCGATATCATGTAAAGAATTCCGGCGGCTTTAATGTGGGCGATATTGTCATGTATTCTGATCAGACAACGGCCGTTTATAACCGAGTAATCAAGAGCCAGGATAATATTATTGAATTTGAGAATGAATTTGATGAGAGTGTAATTGACAAGAATCTGCTTCCGTCCAAAGTGATCACGACATGCGAGTTTAACCTGGAGGTAAAAGCAGATGACCAGGTAGAACTTTATGAGAATGTATCATTTAACATCGAAGCTTCCAACTATGTGGATAAGAAGACAGCCAAGTCGGATTTGGTGGAGGTACACTGTCTGGCGCCGTCAGGCTCCGATATCGTATCCCCGTTCCTTTCCATCTCCGAACTGGATGAGGATAAGGCGCTTGTATCCGTGAATCTGGCAGGCGGATCTAACGGAAGCGTATCCTCCTTAAGCGCGGCCGACTTTATCGGAACAGACGGCGGAGCCGGGAAACGTACCGGAATCCAGTCATTCTTAGACAATGACAATGTCTCTATCATGGCTGTGCCGGGCGTAACGGATCCGAATGTACAGCTGATGCTGGTGGCTCACTGTGAGAATCTCGGAAGCCGGTTTGCCGTACTTGACATGCCAAGGGAAGCAAAGAAGCTGGACGACATTATGGCTCACAGGGATATCTTCGATACTAATTATGCGGCATTATACCATCCGTGGCTTCAGGTATTCGATCCCCTGGACAAGAAGAATATTGCGATTCCGCCTTCAGGCTCCATGATCGGAATCTATGCCAGAAGCGACAGTACCAGAGGCGTACATAAGGCTCCGGCCAACGAGCCGGTACGGGCCTGTGTGGGACTCGACTGCCAGTTTAATAAGGGCGAGCAGGATATTCTGAACCCCAAGGGCGTTAACTTAATCCGTTCCTTCCCGGGCATGGGAATCCGTGTATGGGGAGCCAGAACGGCAACCAGCAACCCAAGCTGGAAATATATTAATGTGCGCAGACTGTTCATCTTTATTGAAGAGTCCATTAAGGCCAACACCAACTGGGCTGTATTCGAGCCAAATGATGAAGTACTGTGGGTACGTGTCAGAAGAACAATTGAAGTATTCCTGACGGGAATGTGGCGTGACGGTTCTCTGGCGGGAAGCTCTCCTGAGGAGGCATTCTTTGTAAACATCGGGCACGATACAATGAGTCAGGACGATATTGACAACGGACGGCTGATTTGTGTGATTGGTGTAGCACCTGTGAAACCTGCTGAATTTGTTATATTCAGGATTTCCCAGAAAACAAGTGATGCTGAATAATGCAGGAAGGAGAATTAGACGATGGCTACGTATCCATATGGAAGATTTAGATATAAAGTGGAAATTGACGGCTTGGAAGCCGGCGGCTTTTCAGAGGTTACCGGATTTGACGCTTCAATTGATGTGATGGAATACAGAGAAGGTGATATGGTTCAGACCCCGATGAAGATTCCGGGACTGAAGAAATACGGCAATATCACCCTGAAAAAAGGTCTGGCGGATTCCAGGGCTCTCTATGACTGGATGATCGCAGGCGTGAACGGCGATGTGGAGAGAAAGACAATCACAATCACACTGCTCAATGCAACGGAGGCAGCCGTGGCATCCTGGCGTGTAATCAACGCATGGCCTGTGAAATACACAGGACCGGATCCTCAGAGGTTGCGGTTGAATCACTGGAGATTGCCCATGAAGGCATGACCCGCGAGTCATAATAAATTAATAAAGAAGGAAAGAGAAGGGAAGGCCGCATAGCGGAGCGAAGAGAGCCGCTGCGGCAGTCCCCTTCTTTGGAATTTAAGGAGAGGTGAAATATATGGCGTTTCAGACAGAATATGAGTTTACCCTGCCCAGGGGATATCTGGATCGGGACGGTGTGCTGCACAGAGAGGGGACGATGCGTCTGGCGAATGCTGCGGATGAGATACTGCCGCTCAAGGATCCGAGGGTCCAGCAGAATCCCGGGTATTTGAGTATTATCCTGCTGGCGAGGGTGATTACAAAGTTAGGTTCCCTTCCGTCTGTCGATACCAGGATTGTAGAAAACTTTTTTACTATGGATCTGGCCTTTCTGCAGGATTTGTATCAGAGAATTAATACAATGGACTACCCATCCTATAAGGCTGTATGCCCACACTGCGGACAGGAGATAGAGGTGCCCATAAATTTTATGGAGGCCGGTCTATAGTTACCTATCCGGCTGACAAAATATATGAGGAGGCTGCTTTTATCGGCTATTACATGCATTGGAGTCATGATGATATTATGGCCATGAGCCATATGGACCGGCTCAGATGGTGTAAAGAAATCTCAAAAATTAACAGCAGGCTGAACGATGAACCGGAGAATGTCTTTGATGTGAGGTGATAACGGTGGCGAGGAACTGGGAGATGGACCAGAATGGAAAATGGTACAGGAATGATTATAGCAATTATGTGCCGGGTTACCGTTTTGCGGTTTCACTCGGGAATAATGACAATTATGACAAAGTCTGTTTCTCCAAGATATCAGGTATAGAGAGTACGCTGGATTATGAGGAAATCCAGGAAGGGGGCTACAATGCGTCGGCGCATCTGCTTCCCGCTCCTCATAAAAAGCATGCAGCTCTTGTTTTGGAAAGAGGAGCGGCTCCCTATGACAGCTGGATTAATAAACTCAAACCGGGGATGCGTCTGGGGACGTGGCTGGAGGTGGTGCTTCTGGATGCGGCCGGCAATAATACGGAACGGCGTTTCCTAATCCAGGATGGCATCGTAACGAAGTGGGAAATCTCCGGACTGGACGCATTAGGAAATAATATTCTGGTAGAAAAACTGGAAATTATGCACGAGGGTATCCGATATTCCAAATAAGGCAGGATGGATAATATGAATATGCTGGCAGGAAATCCGCAGTTTGCAGAACAGCTGATAAGGAAATATTCGCAATTTGAATCATATTACTTCGACGACACGACGCTTGTATTTTATAAGGATGCAGTGGGAGCCGGAGGTGGAGCGTCTTCTGCGTATAATACGGAGCTGACGCTAAAATTGCTTTTAATGTTTCAGAATTACAAACAGTCAGGACAGCGTCTGCATATAAACTGGAATATGATAAATAATGCTGTGATGAAAACAGCGGCCGGGATGTCACGGCAGATGGAACATTCCATCCGGGAGGTTATATCCCGTTCCGAAAACAGGCTGGAAATACAGGAAACGAGACTGGGAAAGTTCATCAGAGAACAGCAAGGCAGGGGGGCAGAGGGCAGCCGGGGAACAGGCGGAAGCGGAATGCAGCAGAGTATCATAGGACAGCATGGAGGCGGAGAGCGGCAGTATCTCATAGGGCATAGCAAAAGCGGAGAGCGGCAGGACAGCAGGAGCTGGTATGGGAACGAAACGCAGCAGGCAGCGCTGCAGGATGTGATACTGGAATTAATGTACAAAAATACGATTCAAACGGGAGGCGGCCAGGCCAGGCTGAGAATCATCGGAAGTATCGGAAGAGAGAGGCTGAAGCTCAGGCTCAGCAGAACACGGGAAGAAACCGTGAGGACAGAGCACATAATAAAGTGGATAAACAGCTTAAAACCCGATGAGGCCGCACTGGTATGCGAAGCGGCGGCCTGGGCGTCGCCAAAGCTGTACCGGCAGATGAGGCACCTCGAAGAGACTTATATAAGAGACAGCAAAGCGTCCGGCTCCGGGCGGGGGATAACCTGTGACGAAGAAGACGGCGGCCGGGAAGGGAAAGACAAGAGAGATACGTGGGAAAAGAGGGAGCGAAGTAAAAATGAGCTGCCGCCGGAGCTTCGGCAGAAAATGTTAATCCGCATGGCGGGAGAAAATCCGGAAGAGTTTCTCCGTCTGGTAAAAGGCGCCTTGAACGATAACCCGGGATATCAGGCGGCAGCGGGCTTAGTCATTCTAACCGGCAGGACGTTAGAGGCAGAGAGAGCCGTCCGTTCCGGCTCTGTAAGTCCGTCAGAGGCAGCTGCTGAGTCCGGCCATATAATTTTATCAGATTGCTTTATTGAGCCTGAACATAGAGGCATGACAGACAAGACGGTTTTGGAAATCGGGAACATTTCCGGGCGGAAGACACAGACACTGGCCTGTTTATTCAGAAAATATGAGGAGCAGATTTTCACCGGTTCGGCCCGCAGCGTACCGGATGGGGACAGTGAGGTAAAACGGAGGGTTTTCAAAAATATAGAAACCATTATAGATTCCGTGCATATCCGGCCGGAGACTGCCGTAAATGCGGGAAAAGAACTGATTGAGATTTTAAGAGACAATTACAGGACAGAAGGCAATTCTCTTCTTATCAGTGAAGAGGATGTGAGCATACTGGAACTGTCGGAGAACGCCGTCAGGGTGTTTCGGGAGAATCCCCAGGCTCTGAGCCGGGTCAGAGACCTGATAAACCGGGTGGACGAGACACACAGGGAGAGGCTGCGGGTGTGGAGTAAGAGCCTGCTTGAGCAGGAACAGATGATTGAACAGGTAATGACGGTTATAGAACGCCGGTTTGGCAGTCCAAAGACATCTGAATCTGAGAAGATAACAGAGACAGTACATAAAGCTGGAAAAGAACTGACGGAAATATTAAAGAGCGTGATGGAACACAATCATCGGTATCACAGTCAGAATGAGATATGGAATACATCAGATGAAATATGGAACACGTCGAAAGATGCCGTTACGGTTCTAAGAGAGAACTCTCAGCCGGCTGCTCTGTTTTGGGAATTAATCAGCCGGGCGGAAGGAACACAGAGGGAACAGCTTAAAGAGTGGACGGCTGCCTGGGGACATACAGAGGAGTCCAGGCCATTGGCTTCGCGGGTGACGACGATTATGGAGAGCCGGTTCAGTGAGCCTGGGCTGGCAAAGCAGGCGGAGAAGGAGCTGTTTGACATCCTGCTCCACGATCTTTCCATAGAAGAGTCACAACTGGTGTTAAAGAAAGAAGGCGGAAAAGAAAAAGGAAGAGAAGAGACGCGGAGTGAGTATGAAAAAATGAGGCTGTTCCTGAGCAGCCGTGAGAATGTGGAGCTTATGCGCAGGAGAATCGAGGGGGTCTCCGCCCCCCGGCTGGTGCGCCTCAGGGAGTGGGTGAACCGGTATCAGAATGTTATTTCCGAACAGAAAGAGAAAACACGGCTGGAGGAGACGAGAAAGCTGATTTCAGAGAGCAGGACGGAGACGGTTTTGAGGCTTTTGCAGTCGGAGAACCGGCTGGAACGGGAGAAGAAAGAGCTGGTGACTCAGGTTAAAAGAACACTGGGAGAAGATGCGGCACATCAGTTGGAACATTATTTTAACCGTAAAAACCAGGTGACTGGGCAGGAACTGACAGGGCAGACGGAAAAGCGGACAGAGGAGACGGTAAAAAATATTATAAACGCCTATGTCGGAATCACCAGAAAGGAAGACACACTGACCAGGCTAAATCCTGGAAGTTATGTCCATTTGGAAAACAGGATGAGAGCAGATGTCCATGAGCCGGTGTCCAAGACCGTGGGGCAGACCAGGCGCAATCTGGAAATTCTCACTTCCATGATGCGCCGCGATTACGATTTCAACCGGGAGCAGAGCCGGTTTTTCACTGTTTTGACGGAACAGATCGGGGAGACGGCTGAGACGGTTCTGCTCCGCCGGGAGCCGGAAACCGGAAGGCAGGCGGGAGACGGGGCCAGGATAGCGAGCGCCTCATGGGATGAGCCGGAATCAAAGATGTCCTATGCACACGGGCTGGAACAGAACCGTCTGCTGCAGGCGGGCAGCATTAAATCAATGCGGTTACGGAATTTTGAGCAGACACAGTCTCTACAGGTGCGGAACTTAGAAAAGACACAATTGCTGCGCATACGTAATTTGGAGCGGATGCAGCAGTCAGGCATGCGGAATGCGGAACAAATGCGGTTGCTGCAGCCCCGGGACTACGATAGGCTGATAAAGCAAAAACGGTTATCACAGCCGGAGCCGTATCATCAGGCACAGACAGAGTACAGGGAACCGGCGCAAAACGGTCTGCGCAGTGAATGGGGAGAAGCAAAAACGGAATTTTTAAGACGGCAGAGCAGACAGGAGAGCCGGATCGAGGAGACAAGGACAACGGTCAGGAAGCTGAATGAGAAGCTGGAGCTTCAGGAAAAGCTGGTGGCGGAGCTGAAAAAGCAGCCGAGACAGCCGGAGTCAGCGCCGCAGTTGAATATTAATGTTTTGACCAAGCAGATTATGAAAAAGATGGAAAGTGAACTGAGGCTGGAAAAAATGCGCCGCGGTCTTCTGTAGGCCGTGAGAAAGGAGATGCGGGATGGGAATTAAAAAAGCAAAACTGGTAATAGAAGATGTTCCGGAGCCGCTGGAGGTTATGTTTAACCCGGAATCCTATAATCTGTCTTTCTCGGCGGCTTACAGCGAGAAGAAGGTAGCGGGATTGGACGGACCAATCAGCCAGTATATCGCGGGAGACAGTCAGACTCTTGATATGACACTTTATTTTGACACGTATAAGCCGCCAACGCTGGCATCGCCTCAGGAGGGCGGGACGGATGTCACGAAGCTGACCAGAAAACTGGCCGCTCTCGTATTTATCAAGGGTTCGTTACACCGCCCGCCCAAGGTGACCTTTGAATGGGGCGGTCTGAATTTTTCCGGAGTGGTGACTAATGTAAAACAGACATGTACCATGTTTCTGGCAGATGGAATGCCGGTCCGCGCCAAGGTGGATATGACTTTCAAATCCGTGCTGGATGTGAAGACGAGCAAGCTGATATCGCCTTTTGAGTCGCCCGACCGCACCAAGGTGCGGATCATCCGGGAGGGAGAGAGCCTTTGGAATTATGCGTGGGAGGAGTACGGTGATCCGGAACAGTGGAGAGCCATTGCGTCCGCAAACGGAATCATGAATCCGCTGGATATTGAGCCGGGACAGAAGATCACACTGCCGGCCCTGTAAAGAGGGTGGAGCGAAGAAACGTATTTTCAGTGAAGCAAAAGAAGGCGATGTAAAGGAGTGGAAAGAATGGGAGATCTGATGAATGACAGAAGCAAGATGGAGGACCTGTATTCCAAATATCAGGGATTCCAGGCTCCGGCTGTCAAGATTCTGTTAGGTGAGGGAAAGACCGATTTGATCAACCGTCTGAATGCCCGGATCGACGGACTGACCGTCAATTTGTCTCTGGAGACGGCGGCCAGTGTGTCTTTTACGATTGTAAACGCCTACGATTCTAAAAAACATTCTTTCAGCAGCGGCATCATGGATCAGCTTGCTCTGGGCAGCATCGTAAGAGTGGAGCTGGGGTACGTGTCCTGCCTGGAACCGATCTTTACCGGATTTATCTATGCGGTCAAGGCGGAGTTCAGCGATATGGCAACGTTGTCGGTGACGGCGCTGGATGTAAGACGCGTCATGGAGGAGTCGGTCCGTAAGGGCGTGTCGTGGAAGTACACCACGTACTCCGAAGTGTTCAAACAGGTGATGAATCCCTATAAGAAATTATATTCCAAGCTGACTGTTGACAGTACGCCGGATAACGCAGTGGCCTCGTTCATACAGAATGAAAGCGATCTGGAATTCTGTAAGCGTCTGGCAACGGAAGGCAACCGTGAGTTCTTTGTATTTAACGATAATGTCTATTTCAGAAGAAAAAGTAAACGGGCTTCGGCCCTGACACTGCTATGGGGAAGGGATTTGATATCTTTTTCCAAGGAGTCCATCTATGCCGATCAGAAGGTGACAGTTCTGGGACTTTTAAAGGATGGGAAGGACGCGGTGAGCGCCACAGCGGCGGTTAAAACGGAAAATAACGTAAAGCAGGTAGTGACAGGTGATAATGGCCAGACGGTCAGCTCGCCCACCTCGGATTCGAAGGACAAGGCGGCGGAGAAGGCGGAGAAGAAAGCGGCGGAAATCCGAAAGAAGAAGCAGTCGGGACAGGGCGTATGCGTGGGACTGCCGCAGCTGGTGCCGGGCCGTACGGTGACGGTGGCCGGGCTGGAGAGCCGTATCAACGGAGAATACATGGTAAAAAGCGTGAGCCATACGTTTGGCAGCGACGGATTTCAGACGTCGTTCGAGATAGGAGGATTTGACTGATGGGATTATTTGACGAGATGCTGGAGACGGATGAGACAGAAGACGGCGGTCAGGCGAATATATATGGAGTCGCCATCGGAGTGGTTAAAGAAAACTGGGATAAGGATCACCCGGGAATGATAAAAGCGGAAATTTCCCTGGGCAGCAGCGGGAAGAATCTGACAGACTGGATTCCGGTGGCAGTTCCCTATGCCGGGAAGGAATTTGGAACCTACTTTCTGCCGGAGATTGGCAGTCAGGTGCTGCTGGCCTTTCATATGGGCGACATTAACTGTCCGATTGTGATCGGCAGTCTATGGAACCAGACGGATGTTGTTCCGCCGGAGACGGCCAACGAAAAGAATACGGTTAAGAAAATTAAAACCAAGGGCGGCAACGTCATCACCATCTCGGAGGAGAGCGGAAAGGAAAAAATCTCCATACTGTCAAAGGGAGAGCTGAAGGCGGAGCTGGACGATGAAAATCAGAAAATTATTTTGCAGGATAAAGAGGGAAAAAATGCAATTTCCATCGATTCCAAAAATGGCACGATGAACTTTAAAAGTGAAAAGAAAGCAGTATTTAATATAAATGGACAGCCGATGCTCACTCTCGACGGAGAGGGAAAAGTGGTAAAGATAAAAGCGGGGAAAATCGAAATCGAGGCGGATCAGTCATTGACGATGAAGGGACAGACGGCGGGCCTTGACGGAAACAGCCTGAAAATTCAGGGACAGCAGCTTGAACTGACGGCCAAGGCGTCAATGGCGATTAAGGCCAATGCCAGCCTGAAGGCGGAAAGCAGCGGAATGACGGAGATCAAAGGAAGCATGCTGAAGCTGAATTAATGTTTTCGGTACCATTCCACGGATGAAGAATGAAAGGAGAGGCGCATATGGCAAATCAGAGCGGAGCTGGCAGTTTTCTGGGAACGGGATGGAAGTTTCCGCCCCAGGTGGATTACGCGACCGGCCGCATGAAGACAGTCAGTCAGGAAGAGGATATAGCGGAGGCTGTGATGCTGATTCTATCCACTTCCAGGGGAGAACGCGTGATGCGTCCTGATTTTGGCAGTGGAATCAATAAATTTATCTTTGCCGAAATGAATTATACCACAGTCCGTGAGATGGAAAGAGAGATTGTCAATGCGGTTACCGCCTGGGAGCCAAGGGTGATCGAACCGGAAGCGGAAGTGGGCCTGGAACGTCTTCAGGAGGGAATTGTGATGATCAGCGTCAGATATATTGTGAGATCCACCAACAATCCCTACAACCTGGTATTTCCCTACTACATCAATGAGGGACAATAAATTAGCAGATAAATAATAAAAGAACAGCAGAAAGGAGGCGGTATCATTGAGAATAGAAGAATTATATCCCTGTACGAAGGCAGAGCTGCTTGAAAAAATGAAAGCGCTGGCGGCATCTTATACTCCGGAATGGAAACTGGATGAGAAGTATCCCGATGCAGGCACAGTGTTGGCTATGCTTTATGCAGATATGTTCTATGATACCGTGTGCAGATACAACCGGATCCCGGAAAAGAACCAGGCCGCATTTTTCAGAAGCCTTGGAGCGCAGCTTAAGCCTGCAGTTCCGGCGTCCGGGTATATCTGCTTCAGCCTTTCCAGCGATGAATTTGGCGGTACGGAGGTACCGGCCGGATTTCCCGTTACGGCACAGGGAGAGGGTGAAGACAGCAACGATGTGTTCTTCGAGACGCAGGACAGCGTGTATGCAACGCCGTCAAGACTTGAAACGGTATTTCTGATAGACGGGGGCAATGACCGGATTCAGTGCATCTATGAGGACAGAGAAGAGGGCGGAATACAAAACGACCCGATTTATCTGTTCCAGTCGGATAAAGAGAACCGTCAGGAGCATGTTCTCACGCTCATCCAGGAGGAGGTCCTGAACCTGAAGGGACCGGCTCAGGTGTGCCTGCAGATTACACCGTACCGCTTTCAGGAGGGAGCCGGGAGTTTGGACTGGCTTCTGGACGAGAAGCAGTCGGCTTTTGAATACTATGCCGAGGGCGGGTACATAAGTTTTGGAAAACGTTTCATGGAGAATGACAGGCTGATTTTGGAGATAGGAGACGGACAGCCTCCTCTAAGCCGGGAGGAAGCAGACGGGCAGGAGGGGTACCGGCTGCGGTGCCGGTATCTGAAACCCTATGTCAGAGAAGATTTTACAGTGGAAGAGCTTAGGCTGACCTCCAGAGCCGGACAGGTGGCGCCGGACGTGGTACAGACGGAGGCGGGAGAAGAGGAACTGAATGAGGTCTATCCATTCGGTGAGCGGCCCATGCTCTACAGTGAGGTCTATATCGCGTCGGAGCAGGTACTCAGCAAATCCGGAGCCAGGGTAACCATGAGTTTTCGGCTGGATTACGAGAAGACGCCTCTAGATGCAGGGGGAGAGACAGAGCGGAACTGGAAGCTGGTCATGAAACGGGAGGACTTTAAACCCGATCCGGAGTACGATATTACCATCGAGAGGGTAATCTGGGAATATTATAACGGAACCGGATGGAGCCGCCTGTTTGACGGACCGCAGTACGGACGGATTTTCAACGGCGGAGACGGAACCATGGGACAGCAGTTCACGTTGGAATTTACCTGTCCCGGGGATGCAAAAACATATTTATATAATTCCACGGAATCACGGTATATAAGAATCCGGGTTCTGAAGATGAACAATCTGTTCAAGATGAAGGGAAACTACATTACGCCGGTCATGAGTGATATTCTCTTCTCCTTTGATTATAAAGGCCGGGGCAGGGCGCCGGACAGGCTGGAAACGCTCAACAACATGGTCCGCCGGCCGATGAATGTGGGGCTTTTAGGGCAGGGAAAAGTCTGCTGGCCCCTGTTTCAAAATCTGGGATGCACGGAGAAGATGCTTTATTTGAAGTTTACAATGCCATTTAAGGATGGGCCGATCCGGATTTTATTCACCACAGAGGAAACGGTTCAGGAAGAGTTGCCGAGACTGGCTTTTGAGTATTATACCGACAGCGGATTTAAGCCGCTTCCTGTGATGGACGAGACGCAGCGGTTGAGAAAAAGCGGTGTTATCACTTTTATGGGCCGTCCTGATTTTGGCAGAACGAGCTTCTGGGGAGAGGAAGGCTGCTGGCTTCGGATCATCGATGCGGAACGCCGGTACCGGAAGATTACCGCCGGGACGAAGATGCCTGCGGTAAACGGTATTTATATGAATGCATCCCGGGTGCTGGCTGTAAGGACGATGCCCGAAGAGCGTTTCAGGATAGAACCGGGAGAGGAGAACCAGAGATGTACGCTGCTGAACCAGAATGTATACGGTGTCATGGTCTGGGTAGATGAAGGCAGGAGCCTGACGGAAATTCAGCAAAAGAGGGCGGCAGAGCTGTTTGAGACGGAGGAGGAACGCGGTGAGGACGGACGTCTTCTCCATTTCTGGATTAAGTGGGTTGAAAAAGAGGATTTTTACCTTTCAGAGCAGGATGACCGCCATTATACAGTGGATCGGATGAAGGGAATTGTAAGCTTTTCCGACGGGCGGAACGGAAAAATACCGTCTTCAGGGGATGGTGAGACGGTCCGGATCCGCTATACCTGCGGAGGAGGGGAAGACGGCAACCAGCCGGAACGGGCGGTCAGCCAGATGACGAGGACACTGGGATATATCAACCGTGTTTTTAATCCGTGCATCACGGCGGGAGGCAGCAGTCAGGAAACGTCGGAGGATGCCGTGAGAAGGAGCGCCAGAGCCCTCTGCCACGGAGATCGCGCCGTGACGGCATGGGATTATGAGGCGCTTGCCATGGAGGCCTCAGGAGATGTGCTGAAGGTGAAATGTTTCCCTAACTGCAATGAACAGGGTGCCCGGGAACCGGGCAGTGTTACGCTGGTTGTTCTCCAAAGGCAGTTCCGAAACGGAAGAATCTATTTTGATAAAGTGCGGGCGGAGGTGGAGTCTTATATCCGTCCCAGAATAGGCGGCAATCAGGAGGCTTTGAGACGATTTTATGTAGCGGAGCCCAGATATCTTGAGCTGCGCTGCCGGCTGGAGCTGGTAGTTGGAAATTTTAATGAGGTGTTTGACGTAAGAAGACGTATTCAGGAGAAAATTGAGGAATTCCTGGATCCCATTACGGGAAATTATGACAGACAGGGCTGGAGCATCGGAAGGATTCCCAACGAGATTCAGATTACAAATGCCATAAAAGGAATTCCCGGAATTCGTTATATGAATGAGCTGCGGATGTCGGCCTTTATGAAAAGCCCCCAGGGCTGGATCGAGGTGGACGCGGAATCCGTGGAGCTGCGCAGATTTGCCGTTGCCTTAAGCGGCACCCACCGGATCGTCATAACGGTGGAGAGCTGATAACGGAAGATGACGGAAAAAGGATAGTTGACAAAGGAGGCAGGACATGTTACCGATCCTCAGCCTGGACGATGAACGTTTTGAAGAGATTGTGGAAAAAGCCAGGAAAATGATTCCCAATCTGTCCCCGGACTGGACCGACTATAATTACCACGATCCGGGGATCACAATCATAGAGCTTCTTGCATGGCTGAAAGAGCTCCAGCAATTTCATATGGATCAAATCGGTCCGCTCCATGTCAGAAAGTATCTGATGCTCCTGGGAGAAAGT
>OHCT01000537.1_pt1 | contig 13635 bp, 9 predicted proteins | sample 1566871 | NCBI WGS metagenome assembly OHCT01 (sample SAMEA3879548, study PRJEB24766) | human gut metagenome | biome: human-associated habitat; feature: feces | place: USA | collected 1985/1987 | reverse complement strand
CCTGTCAAAAGTCAGATTTCTGCTCATTACCACAAAACGATATTTTTTATCGCCCTCAGCGTTTACATATGCTAATATCCATGTTTTCGGATGAAATGCCGGGTATCTCCCAAGCTGTCTGTCCTTTGGCAGTGCAACTTCTACTACCATTTTCTCTAATAAAATAGATAGTGCAGTTGGTTTTGTTGGCACTTTAATCTGTCCAGCTTCACAAAATAGCACGATTTTATCTGATACCTTCTGCAATGCATTTAGCATACCAATGGGATTCTGCATAAGTTTACTATCTGTTTCTTCTGATAAGCCAAGGCATATTGCCACGGCTGTGAGTGCTTCCAGGTCAAGTGAATATGTAGTGCCTACTGCTCTGTCCAGTCTATATCCATCCGGAGGCATCAAGATACCGCTGTAATCCGTTCTATCTCGGTTTGAATCCGGTCTAAACATCAGCATTCACCTCCCCAGCATATATGTCATTCACAATCCTTCTGGCATTTGAGAATCTGTAATCAAGCATTCCACCGCCCACCCATTTTGAATGATCAAATTCCTTTGTTCTGCTTAACTTTGCTCTGGCTGCTCCTTTCAGGCTCCGTTCCCTCTTACGAATCAGCTCATCAGCCATATCAATATCAGATGCCATAAATGCTGTTTGTATCCCACTTAGAAAACTCTTTGCCCTTGGATTTATCAGCTGCAATTCTCCAAACACTGCATCCAGATCTACTGTCGCATTATGCCTTATATCCGGAAGCAACCTGCTCCATTCATCATTTGCGTATGTATTCTCGTCTTCTGAAAGCATGACATTGTATCTTACTCTCGCCATATACACCAGATTATTAAAATCGCAGGCAAGCTTCATCATATATGCCAGCTTTTCACTTACTTTTTCTGATAGTTCAGCCGTTAAAGAAGCAAAATCATCATATTCATTCAAATCAATATGATTTTTCAACACATATTCCAAAAGAGACCCTTTCGTTGACTTCTGAATCTGCTTATCCAGATAGAATGCTTCCTCCTGCGTCAGCTCTATTGTAAGGTTGTCTCTCCAATCATCATGATAAATCGGAAGATTCCAGAATCTAATATTGCCGATGTCTCCTGCATCCGAATCATCCTTATCATTTTCCTCTGCATCATCATTCCTGTTTCCCAACCGGCTGACAGACTTCTGTTCTTTTAGCTTTACCGCCAATGAAACATACTCCGGTATAGACAGACCATAATCACAGAATATTCCAAAGGTACGAATTCCATTCCAGTAGATATCTGATGGTTTTCTTGCCACCCAGCCCTTTGGCAATACACGACTTCCAATAACACCTTCTGCCTTGGGATCTGCTTCTAACAATCTGATGCCACAATCTTTTTCAGCAGAATCTATAGCTCTTAAAACTCTATTTGCATCCTTTCCATACCTGCCATCAACAGCCTCCCTTAACATATATGGAACAATAAGGAAGTACTTTGCTCTAGTCTGGATGGTAGATGTCCCCGGAAAGAAATAATTGGCAAAAGCATCACGAATAACGCCGATTCCAAGTTCATCGACTGCTCCCTGTTCACTCAGAAGGTTAATCACATCTAATGCCTTCTGCCGGTCTTCCTTTGAAAAATCTATCCATCCCAACTGCATATTGTTACTCTCCCCACTTAACTGTTTATCTGATACTTATAATGAATTACAACTGTTCTCAGTATAGCATATATTGCTTTATTAAGTATCAATAATTTGCCTTATGAGAAGGTTGGAAAGAACAAGCCGGTATGTATTGCAGATGAAGTACCGTTTGAGATTCCTGACACATGGGAATGGGTACGTTTAGGAAGTATTGGCGATTGGGGTTCGGGTGCTACGCCAAGCAGATCAATTCCAGAATACTATGGTGGAGATATTCCTTGGCTCAAAACCGGTGACCTGAATGATGGATACATCGAATATATTCCAGAAAACATAAGCCGTTTTGCTTTAGAAAAAACATCGGTTAGGCTGAATCCAGCTGGCTCTGTTTTGATTGCAATGTACGGTGCAACAATCGGTAAATTAGGAATACTCACATTTCCTGCTACCACCAATCAAGCATGTTGCGCATGTCTGCCTATTGAAATTTGCAATGAATACTTGTTTTATTTCTTGATGTCGCAGAAAGTTGCCTTTGTAAAACAAAGTGAAGGTGGAGCACAGCCAAATATCTCAAAGAAAAAAATCGTAGCTACACTTATGCCGTTACCTTCGTTAGCTGAGCAATATCGCATTGTTGCCAAAATCAAGGAAGTGCTTCAGTATATTGAACGATATGGCGAAGCTTGTTCGACAGTAAATTCGTTAAACAAGGCTTTTCCTGACCTTCTTAAAAAATCTATTTTGCAGGAGGCTGTACAAGGAAAACTTGTTCCACAAGATCCTGCTGATGAACCAGCTTCCATCCTTCTGGAACGCATTCGTGCAGAGAAGGAGCAGCTGATTAAGGCAGGTAAAATCAAGCGTGATAAGCACGAATCCGTCATTTTCAGAAGGGATAATTCTCATTATGAGAAGTTAGACGGAATCGAGCGCTGTATTGATGATGAACTGCCATTTGAGATACCGGAAAGCTGGAAATGGGTACGGTTAGGATCAGTATTTCAGCATAATACAGGAAAGGCGCTCAACGCAGCAAACCGTTCCGGTAAGAAGAAACCATATATTACAACTTCCAACCTTTACTGGGACAGATTTGAACTTGATAAACTGAAAGAGATGTTCTTCACCGAAGCGGAAATTGAAAGGTGTACTGCAACGAAAGGAGATCTTCTGGTCTGTGAAGGCGGTGATATTGGCAGGGCTGCAATTTGGCTGTATGATTATGACATTTGCATTCAGAATCACATCCACCGTCTCAGAGCCTATGCTCCAGTTTGTACAAAGTTCTTCTATTACTTGTTCTACCTTTATAAAAACGCAGGCTGGATTGGAGGCAAGGGTATTGGTATTCAAGGACTTTCCTCGAACGCAATTCATTTACTGCTTTTTCCGCTTCCGCCGCTAGCTGAACAAGAGAAAATCGTAGAAGAAATAGAGAAAGTTTTTCCCATGGTTTCAGGTTTATAACGCAGTCAAGGCATACGTTCATTTTCAGAGCGTATGCCTTGTGTTTTACCAGTCGATCACGTTATCCACAATCGTCCGCTGTTCCGTGGCCGTCTTGCGGAGATAGATGCGCGTGGTCTCGATGCTTTCATGTCCCATGAGATCGGCAAGAAAAGCAATATCGTTGCAGCGCTCCAGAAAGCTCTTTGCGAAACGGTGCCGGAAAGAGTGCGGGTAGACCACAGCCGGGTCGATGTTATAGCGCACGGCAAGCTTCTTGAGCTGACCGGAGATGCCTCTGGTCGTAATCCGATCCCCGTACTTGTTCAAAAAAATGAAGCCGCTTTCCTGTTTCTTTTCTGCCAACCAGGAAAGGGCTTCATCCTGCAATGCCTTGGGAATGTAAATCCGCCGGAGCTTTCCACCCTTGGAGTAGAGGTCAATGTGTCCGAGGCGAACGTGTTCGACCTTGATCTGAATCAGTTCGCTCACTCTGGCACCCGTTGCCGCAAGGAAGCGGATCACAAAATACCAGAACATTTCGCCATCGCGCTTAAGGCAATTCTTGAAGTAGGTGTAATCAGCCTCGCTGATCACATTTTCCAAAAATGCTTTCTGCTGCACTCTCACAAAGGGCAGCTTCCATTCTGCTTTCCCGATGCTCTCAAGATAGCAGTTCATGGCGCGGAGCCGGAGGTTGACCGTCTTGGGGCTGTAGCTCTCGATCAGCCAGACCTTGTAGGCTTTCAGGTTCCGCTGTGTGACTTTGTCGTATTGCTCCTGATACTGCTTGACTGCGAACAGGTACGAAGCCACCGTGTTTTCCGAGAGGTTCGATTCTCTCAGATGTCTTTCAAATTTTTCTGTCATGGTGAAAGACCTCCTTTCACCACGATTATACAGAAGCGAAGTTACAGAGCTTTGATTATGGGAAAGGCTTCATCCACTTTGGCCACAATACGCAATTGTTCGTTAAGTGGCGGGAGTGGAATCCAGACCATATTAATATTGGCTACTGCTAAACCAGGTTGAGCTGTGGCTGTAGCATACTGATTCAAATTCAATGCTTCAAGGAACAGACATGCCCACGAAATATCTGTACCGCCAAAAGTATCAACACAAACCGCGTGTTCTGTAGCATAGAAATCACCGGTTGCCCGATTGATATTACCGCAGAGTGCGCCTTGCCGTCCTATAATAGGGTAATCTCCGTGATGATTGGCCTCAGAAACGTACCCGCGAACGCCATTGCCACCATAGCATTTTACTGAACCTGCAAATTCGATTTCTTTTATAGCAGCGGAAGAAATATTTTTGCCTGCCTGTAAAGAAAACAATGTCCCTATGCGGCACCACTCCCAGCTTTCCGGTATCTCAAACGGCAATTCATCGTCGATGCAGCGCTCGATTCCGTCTAACTTCTCATAATGAGAACTTTACAAAGTTTTAAGTGGCAACAAAGCACTTGTTATAGTTTTCAGGATCCTTTTCTGTTCGGCTGCTGGTGGGATAGGTATAAGCAAATTTGCGACCTCTTTTGCTGGAAGTTGCCGTACCGCCGTGCCTGTAATTTTTGCCTCGACCATTGTCTGATAATAAGGAGCATTTATTACTGTATAAACATAATCAAGCATTTCTAGGCTGAGACAACGGATAATCAACATTTGGGCACATATGAATCCCGTGGTATATTTTTGTGTTTCCTTAAATATCCGCGTCTTTCCTACACTTCCACGAAGCAGGCATATAAGATCGCCATCTTTTAATTTGCCATTACCAAGCTGCTTGAACTTCTCTTTACCTATAAACCTGACAGCGTCAAAGTCCATATACTTTTCGCCCATGTCCTTGGCACCAAAGAAGGGAACACCATCAGAAACATAATCTGACTCGACGGGATATTTGCTACTTCTATCACCATTTTCAAAAATGGCAATATTAGAAAACCTTACCCACTGCCAGTTTTCTGGCAAGTCAAACGGGATTTCTTCATCAATGCAGATCTCCTCAGCGCCTCGCTTTTCATAATGAGAATTATCCCTTCTGAAAATGACGGATTCGTGCTTATTTTTCTTAATTTTGCCTTCAGCTATTAACTTTTGCTTCTCTGCACGAATACGTTCCAAAAGAACGGCGGCTGGTTCATCGTTAGGGTCTTGTGATACAAGTTTACCTTGAACGGCTTCTTGGAGAATGGATTTTTTAAGTCGCTCTGGGAAAATATTGTTCAAATGTTTTGATCTTGAATCGATTGTGCCATATTCAATTACATGAGCCATAACTGCATTAAGTTTTTCAACAATGCGAATTTGCTCATGCGATGGAGGAATTGGTACAAGCATATTTCCCAGTGTTTTTCCATTACAGTTTGGCTGTGCGGTAGCAATAGTGCCTTCTCGTAATTGTGACCAATACAATTCGCTCTCCATAAAGTATTTCAAGTATTGCGGACACAACTGGTTACTATATCTGGTTCTGATTAAGTAACCTGCATAAATAGCTTCTTCTGGAACTTCTTGTACAAGATAAGATTTTCCAACTGTTCCACCTGTTCTTGCAAACAGAATGTCATTGGGTTTCAGAAGGTACGCATCAATTTCTCCTTCTTTTATGTCGCAGTAAGGAACTGTTTCCCACATTACAGAATTATCCTGAATATCACTAATGCGAACCATCTTTATTCGTCCGTTTTCTTGTGCCGGGGCATTGTAGCCATACTGAATAGATTCTGACAATGTTCCCCAACGTATCCACTCCCAACTCTCCGGAATATCAAATGGCACTTCATCCGCAATACATACCGGCTCATTCTTTCCAATCTTCTCATAAGGCAAATTATCGGCTCCTCGGAAGATTATAGAAGGATTCTTTTCTTTCTTGATTTTTCCTTCTTTTATCAATTGTTCTTTCTCGGCTCTAATACGCGCCAAGAGAACAGAGGCTGGCTCATCATTCGGATCCTGCGGAACCAGTTTTCCCTGCACGGCCATTTGTAATATTGAATTTTTTAATTGCTGTCCGGTCATTAGTTCTCCTCCAGATTTATTCCCAAAATATCAGTTATCTGCGCCAGAATTCTATCAATATCAGCATTTAAACTGGCTCTTTTTTCCTGATACTGCTGAATTAATTCCTTTGGTGGTAAAATTTCTTCTTCCTCATGAGGATATCCGCAAAGATCTATGTTATAGTTCTTCTCTTTGATTTCATCAATGCTGTATTTCTTTGCCTTATCAAATCCCTCTTCCTGTATTTCCTGGCGATTTTCCCACCACTCAACTGCTGGTGCAAAATGCTCTAGTTTCATAGGTTTTGTCTTACTGAAATGCTTGTATCCTTCTGGCATATCCAGGCGGTAAAACCAAGTTTCTTTTGTAGTACCATTTCTATCAAAGAACAAAATATTGGTTGTGATTGACGTATACGGAGAAAAAACACTTCCAGGCATACGGACAATTGTGTGTACATTAAACTCAGAAAACAATTTTGTTTTAATGGCTACTTTTGCATTATCTGTTCCAAATAAAAATCCATCTGGCAGGATTACCGCTGCTCTACCTTTTTCTTTCAAACGATACATGATAACTGACATAAAAAGATCTGCCGTCTCACTGCTCGCAAGATCGGATGGAAAATGATTTTTGACTTCTGTTTTCTCTGAGCCTCCATAGGGAGGATTCATAAGAATAACATCCACCTGATCATCCTCTGTGTAATCAAGAACATCTCTCAACAATGTGTTGTCATGAAAAACCTGAGGAACATCTAAATCATGTAATAACATATTGGTAATACAAAGCATATATGGAAATTGCTTCTTTTCAATTCCATATATAGAGTTTGCATACATTTCTTCGTCCTCGGTTGTCTTAACCTTTTTCTTTAGCTCTTTTAACCAGCTTGTGATAAATCCACCTGTACCACAAGCAAAATCTGCCATTTTTTCGCCTATCTGTGGTTTTATCATCTGTGCCATAAAATCTGTCACTGCTCGAGGTGTGTAAAATTCTCCTGAAGATCCTGCACTCTGTAATTCTTTCAAGATTGTTTCATAAATTTCTCCAAAAGCATGACTTTCTTCATAATCTGTCAAATCCAACTCATCAATTACACCAATAACCTGACGGAGAAGAACACCATCTTTCATATAGTTATTCGCATCAGCAAATGTTGTCTGGACAATAGCCTTTTTTATTGGAGTATCTGCATTGACCGGAAGATTTTTCAACGTTGGAAACAATGTATTATTTATAAAATCCAATAGAATGTCTCCTGTCATTCCTTTTCCATCTTCATCATGTCCCCAGTTCCTCCAGCGACATTTTTCTGGAATAATGGACTGATAGTCTTCTTCATCCCATTCCCAATCCTGTTCTTTTGCATCATATACTTTCAAAAAAAGCATCCATGCTATCTGCTCAATACGCTGTGCATCACCATTGATACCCGCATCATTACGCATGATATCTCTTACTCTTTTTACAAAATTTGACATATTTCCCATTCTTATGCTGCTCCTCCATCATAAATTGCATTTTCCAGTTCTTTCACTGCTTTCAAATATCCATCCTTACCGCCAAAATAAGAAGCTATCTTCTGTGGCTTTCCCATTCTCATAAAAGGATCCAGTTTCAATATTTCTGTCTTTTCTATTTCATATATTCCCGTATTCATATATTTATCCAATAATGCCTCTAATACTTCCCTGGCAATACCACTATATTTATTCAGGAAATCTCTTTTCTTAACATTTTCAGCACGTTCTTTGCGTGTCAATGGTTTCTTATCAAATGCAACATGACATATAAAATCAAAATCATCAACATCTGACATTCCCTGATCTTCCTTCAATGTTTCAAGATCAATCCCCTGTTCACGCAAAAGTCCCCTAATTTTTTCTTTCTTTTCTTCTGCCGACCATTTTCGAATAAAATTATCCAAAGAAGCATATGCACCCAGAATATTCTCCTTCGTGTAGTCAATAATGCTTTCTTGACGAAGCAATTTTCCATTTGCGTCATAAACGGATACAGTCTTATAGACAATTTTCACCTGACATCCATCCCGATTCACAATTGGCTTCGGCTGCTTTGGATCTACAGGATCGGGGCCTGGTCCTACAGGTGGTTTAGTATTTTTTCCCGACCCGGACTTAGGATTAAAATCCTCGTCCATCTCAATTGGACCATCCCAATCTGGATCGGCAAATAATCTACTGACATTTCGAAAATCCATAACAACAAAATGTGTTTTTCCTTCTTTTTCCCGTAAACGTGTTCCACGACCTATAATTTGCTTAAACTCTGTCATGGAACCGATCATTTCATCCAGCACAATCAATTTTGTCATTTTGCAATCTGATCCTGTGGATAATAATTTTGAAGTTGTGGCAATTACCGGGTATTTTTCTCTGACGGATATAAAATAGTCTAACTTGCTTTTTCCATATGTATCACTGCCGGTAATCCGAACTACATAATCAGGATTTTTTTGTACCATATCCGAATTCTGATTTACTAATGCTACCCTCATTCTTTCTGCCGCATCTTCTGTCGCACAAAATACAATTGTTTTTGCCATACGATCTGTGCTTTTTAGATAATTTGTAATTTCTGCTGCAACCTGTTGAATATGGTCTTCTATAATAATATTGTAATCATAATCACTATTGGTATAAATTCGATCTTCAATTTCATTTCCGTAAATATCACATTGTCCTTTACGAGGTCTCCACCCTTCTCCAATATCTGTCATAACATTGATTACCTTAAATGGAGCAAGGAATCCATCCTCTATGCCTTCTTTTAAGCTATATGTGTAAATCGGTTCACCAAAATAATCAATGTTGGATATGTATTTTGTTTCTTTTGGTGTAGCAGTCATACCGATCTGTGTTGCTGATGCAAAATATTCCAGAATTTTCCTCCAGTTGCTTTCTTTTTTGGCTGAACCTCTATGACACTCGTCTACGATGATCAAATCAAAAAAATCAGGTCTAAATAACTGTTTCAGTTTAAGAATTGTATTATTAATATCCTCTTCCTGGTCATCATTTCCACCTGTCAACTGTTGATACAATGAAAAATAAACCTGATATGACGTAATCGTACTCGGATCATCCTTTGAAAAATTAACTTTATGTATTACTTTTTCTAATGGTGCAAAGTCCTGTTGAATAGACTGATCCACGAGATTATTACGGTCAGCAAGATAAAGTATTTTGCTTTTCATACCACTTTTTAATAACCTGTATACTATTTGAAACGCTGTATATGTTTTTCCAGTTCCAGTTGCCATAACTAAAAGCAGGCGATCTTTGCCCCTGGAAATTGCATCTACTGTTCGATTAATTGCAATACGTTGATAATAACGAGGCGGATATGTCTTCTGGCTACTATAATATGGCTGTTGAATCATTTTTTCCTGATTTTCTGACAGACCTTCTCCATTATTTGCTCCATTTTTGTATCTGCAATATAGCTCTTCTTCTGTTGGAAATTCATCAAGATCTAATTCACGCTCTTTCCCAGTCAGAAAATCATGTTCAAAAAATCCGTCTCCATTTGAACTATAAGCAAACGGAATATCCAACATACTGGCATAGGCCATCGCCTGCTGTAAACCATGTGAAATACTATGTTTATTGTCTTTTGCTTCTACAATCGCAATCGGATTGTTAGAATTCAAATATAGAACATAATCTGCACGTTTCGGCTTTTCTCTGGTAACAAAATTTCCCTTCAGATTGATTTTTCCATCTGTTATATTGGTTTCCATCGTTATTTTCTTGATATCCCATTTTGCCGTAATCGCTGGTGTAATATATTGAAGCTTTATATCTTCTTCGGACATCTGCTTTTTTGATATTATCGTCATGAATACAGCCTCCCTCTTCTGTAGATAGTTCCTGATAACAAATATTATCGGAAGTTGATAAGTATATTCTGCTACTATTCCCACTTTTAATCATTGTAGCTTTTATTTGCTTTTTGTGTTCTTTACATATTTTCCACTACGGATTCTTGCATCCTTTGGCTTCTCAGCATCTGCTGGAATTGCCCAATAACTGCCGACACGCATTACTCCTGGAATTCTATTTTCAGAGCAAAGCACCTGCACTCGTCGTTTCGACAGCCCCCATTTTTCAGCTGTTTGACTGATTGAAAGATATTCCATGCCTTCATCTCCATATTATAGTAAGTTCACGATCAATTATATTTCTATTTTAAATTATAATCCCAAGTGCGAACAAAGTCAATTTACATCCAATGCCTTACACATGGAAGTTTGTTACTTTTCTTTCTCAGTAACTGCTCACGCAAAAAAGACCAGAAGCCACCTACATCAGTGACTTCCAGTCTTAACATTTACCTATCTCACACCCCGATCAGCCCCTCTCTCCGGCTTATCTTTTCCCTGCTTTTCTTGAATAATCCTCTTATTAATCTCAAGCCGTTCATGAATGGATAATTTCTTATCTTTTTCATCTACCGCCTGCTTCTGCTGTGCCGGTTTTCTATCTGTTTTTCCTACATCCTTAACAACTGCATTCGCTTCGGTACTTGTTACCCTCTCATCTGCTCTTCCTTCATATCTTTCTGCTATCTGCTGTTCTCGTCTCTCCTTCACACCTTTTTCCTCCAGATTGCAAAAACTCTGCAGATACGGAAGAACATGATTCTGCATGTCTGTCAGATCTTCCATATACTTTTGGAACTCTTCACTTCCTTTGCCTTTCTGGTAATTGATCCAATACTCATCTGTAAGCTTCATTTCATTATCATACTTCAACTGACTCACAATACCGCCATGTCCATTTCCAATATCCATTGACTTCTTGAAATGATGCAGCATCTGTTCACCTTTTTCCGCATAATATACAGTCACATATATCTTTGCAATTTTTGTAGGTTCCTCTGTCTTCGGATCACGTTTTGCATACCATTCTTTATCCATTTCTGCTGTTTTTGCATCCAGCTCAGACAGCTTCTGACATCTTGGATTCATGAGATCACTTTCTTCACAATAGTTTACATACACCATTGGTTCCATATCTTTTGGAAGCTCGGGTTCATAGGCTTTCAGTCTTTCTATCAATACACCTGCACGAACAGACAGGTCGCATTCTTCGTCTACAATATCCTTCAGATACGAAATATAGGAATGAATATTACCACTTTGTAAATCCAACATTACTTCCTGTACCGTATTTTCTCCCATCTCAACATTATCCCGATACTCATACGGATCAAAAGCCTCTGCAATCTCATCCATTGCCTCTGCCAGCTGTTCTGTGGTCATCTTCTCTGGATACATCGCTTCCCGAACATCCCGCATCGGTACATACTTATAATCCGGCAATGCTTCATGCATTTTTTCAATTCCTTCCCGTACCAGTGCAAGTTCTCCATAAAATCGAACATCATCCATCAGATTTCCAAGTACGGTATTTCCTTTAACGATTGCAAATTCAGCGTCATCATAGTAACTGTCTTCCGGATCACGATAGATAATTCCCATTGAGCATCCCAGATAAGCTGTTTCTGGATTCTCCCTATATTTTTCATAGACTGCAGCTATCTGATTAACATCGGTACTTTTTTCATAAGCTCCCATGTCATGGAACTCATCGCATTCTGTGGCAAAGTATTCCAGATAAGGCTCTTTCTTCGGTGGCATATTGTTGAGGACGTTATCAATCATGTTATAATTCGCCTCTTCCAGTTCCTCCACCTTTGCCAAAGGCTTATATTCGCCCTGGCTTTTCTGAATCTCTGCCATTACAACCTCATCCATTTCTTCTACCTTTTCCATCAACTGATCATAATCCCCACGGATGTGTTCTCCAGTCCATCCTTCGTCTTCCAAAAGTTCCTCTGCCGCTTCTTCAATAGAAATTTCATCATTCTCATAGACTCCACCATCCATCAGACGGAAATCTTCATCGTAAAAGGAATAATCGTATCTTTCTTCTGTCCTCTGAATAGCAAAATAACGTTCTCCTACCTCATATGCCAGTTCACTAAGAACCTGTTCTTCCAGATTGAGGAAAGAATCCAGCTGTTCAAAACTGATACTGTCTACAAAATGAACGGATACTTTTCCCCCCTCATTCAGAACCACGATATCACTGACAGACAGGGAATGTCCTCGAAAGTCTTTCGGTCTGTCAATGTTGAATCTTTCAAAGATATCATCCAGTGACATATTTCCCAGTAATTCGCCAACATAGACCAGCTTATAATCTTCTTTTTTTATCTGCATACCATGACTTTCAATAAAGCGCATATTCATAAATGCATAGTTTTCGCCCGGTGAATCGTCCTTGATCTGATAAATACCAAAGATTCGCCTTGTTCCTAACAACAGGTTTGCCTCTTTCAAAGACTGAATCTGCGGATATTTCTGCATTTCCCATTCCAGGTTACGGAAACGCTCCAGTTCTGTCATAGACATCTGATAATGCTCCGGTCCTCGTTCGATTTCCATGCGTTCCGTGACATAGATCGGTGATGAAAAATTAGTGATCAGATAGATATCTGCTCCGGCATCGTATAATTTCAGTGCTTCTTCCTGCTCAATGACACTCATAGGCTCCTGAAATGCTCCAAAATCTTCATCGGCATAATCCAGGTCATTCTCCTCTATCCGTTCCCACATCTGCGATTCCATGCCAAACAGACCTTCATGCGCCTGTATCATTTCTTTACTTGCATACTCTCCCTTGCCGCCATCGCTGCCCAAGCAATAAATCTTAGAACCCATTCTGTGATAGTCCAAAGCTGCTTCTTTTCTAAGCGGCACCATATCTTCTGCCGTATATCCATAATCACGTAATTCCAGCTTACCTATGGTTGGATCTGGTAAGTCCTGAATATCCATTTTTGCATCATCCAGAAGTTCCTCTACTTTATCTTCATTTGCCCGATTGATTGCATCTGTCAGATTTCTTACCAACGTCCTTACTTTCTCTTCCTCACCAATCAGATTTGCATATTCAAAAATCTGTTCTTTTACATCCGCTGGAATCGCTATTCCCATGTGTTCTGCACGGTCTATCTGTTCCTGCGTATATTCCTGCATTTTCTGCGTTTCTTTTCCTGTTATCTTGTTTCTTGCCATATAAATTCCTCCTGTGTTCTAAAAAATGGCATAACCGGTAGAAACTTCTTCTACCAAATTATGCCATCTTTCCTGTTTATTCCAGACCGAAGTCCCGTTTTCTGGTTTCCTTGCCAGTTTCACTTTCCCGCTGACTCTTTTCTTTATAAATCTGCAGTTTCTCATGGATAGAACCTCGTGCCGGTCTTTCTTTTTTCTCTTTTGATTCTGACCGTTCTGCTTCTGTATCTTCCCGCTCATCCATATTGAGAAGAGCATTTAATTCTGACAACCGTTCCAGTTTCTGGTTCAGTTCCCCTTCTTTTGGAAATGGCTTTCCAACTTCCTCTTTCGCATTTGCCAGCTGCTCCTGTACCGTTTCCAGTCGTTGCTCTGCTTCTGACAGTTTCTCCGGATAGCTTTCCAAAAGATTATTGATACGGGTGATATTTCCCAGG
>OHCT01000536.1_pt1 | contig 13680 bp, 11 predicted proteins | sample 1566871 | NCBI WGS metagenome assembly OHCT01 (sample SAMEA3879548, study PRJEB24766) | human gut metagenome | biome: human-associated habitat; feature: feces | place: USA | collected 1985/1987 | reverse complement strand
CATGTTCCACCGAAGTGCGAAAATCTAAACAAGCCTGAAGTTCTATAATTTCTTGCAGTAATGCATCCTGTTTTGTCATGCCGATACCTCCAAAGCTGATTTTATCAATTGCATATTCGAAGCAGACAACCGACTACTTCCAGAATCCAATAATCGATAAAAGAAAGACATGTCTCCGCCATCCGCCATACATACAGTAGCGAGAGTTGGAGCAACCTGACGACCTAACCAACTCTTTTTATCCGCCAGCGTCTTAGAAACCGGTTTACAATACAGACTCAGCTTTTCTATGGCCATTGTAAAAGCAAGCCAAACAGAAGAGACAGTACAGCGGTCTTTACGAGCATTGTCAAGTTCCACAATGCGAAGATAGTTATTTAATATACCTACCGTGACAGAAGCCAGTGAAACGCCAGATAAAAGGTAATTAACAACCTTTATAGCGTAATCATGCTTAAATTCAAATTCCCAACGAGTCCAGGGAGTGGTTAAAAGAGGTTCATCAGAATATTTCAATTTATCGTTTTGCTCTTTCATTTTGTCATATATACGCAACATCACATCACTTTTACGGCTCCCAATATAAAGTGTACGCCCCAGATTTTCATATCCTTTAGAATACTTTGCACGCTCTTCCCATGTGCGAAATTTTGAAACATAAGAAGCCGATGCGAAAATCTCCCGAAGCTGAGAAACGGAATAATACTTTTCCCCCATATCATCAATAGCAACATCAATCCTTGTTATATGACCGGTAGAACAAATGTCTTTTAAGAAATCTATCAAAACACCACCCTGTAAATCCGAATACTCATAGGCAGAATTAGAAAAAGGAGTTGATGAAACTTTATGCTCATTTGCATAAGATTCCAAAACGGCCCGGACAGAAGAACCGGATATATCCACATGAACCCCCATACCGTCATGACCATCATACTGAATTGAAACATAGCAAGAAGCAGAATCAAGACGCATCTGAGACGAATAACCGTTTAAACCAGCAGAACAAATCTTAAAATCGGAGAGAGAAAATCCCATCAGTACAAGAGCATCGTCATAAGTATTCGGATCAGGCAACGTGAAAGAGAGCCAGTCAACAGAAAGATGAAGGCCATTAGCCAAAGATGTATCAGAGCCATAAATCATAAGTTTGTTACCTCCTAAATGGAATTACTACCCCCGTGTTACAGTACGGGGGTTTGCCAAACCAGAATAAAGTGGAATGGCAAAAACGATAAACAATTCAAACACAATTCTAAATACCATTGCATAAAAGCACTGAAATCCCGGTATTACGTAGCGGGATTTCAATTACAGCCAACTTGAACCGATGGCCGGAGCCGACCGCCGTCCGGCGGCGCCTTCGCGCTCGCCCGGAAGTCGGCTGGTTCCGGTTCATCCGTTCCCATCACCGCAGAAAGCAGAACAAGCACGTTCACAAATAGCCAGCATTGCCAGTTCACGAAGTCCATACAGGTATTCTGACGTTACGGAATTTAACAAGCAAGATTCACCTGCAAACAACTCAGAATAGCACTTAGAAAGGAATATGTATTCGTTCAATAATTCACTGAACAAGCAGTGCCGATATAACTTATAAATAGATTCAAACGTATAATCTGGTAATCCTAAACAAATAAAATCAGTCATCATCTATCACCCCCCAATACGATAAATGTAACGAAAACGCTATATAAATAAAAATAACAAATAAAACACACGTTGTCAAGAGAAATATAACGAAAACAAGAAAAATATTGCAAAAAAGATAAAAAAATGTTATTCTCAAATAAAAAGAATAGTTTGGTCTAATAAGAGGAGGAACAAAGATGCCAATCACATACAAAAAATTATTTCATTTACTTTTAGACATGGGAATTAAAAAAGGAGAATTACAAGAAAAAGCAGGAATAACTGCATCAATTATGGCAAGATTAGCCAGAAACGAGAGCGTAAGAACAGAGACAATAGCTAAAATTTGCGAAGCACTAAGATGCCAGCCTGGTGATATAATGGAATATATTGAAATTGATGATTTAGTAACTAACGATAATAGCCCCACAGAATATAAACTAATCACAATACCTAATTTACATGGCGAAGAAATTGAAACAGTTATCAGCAAACAAAAAGCCGAAGAAGAATATTAAAGATTCAACCACTACAAAACAATCTCACTACACAGTTCCACGAAAACGGCGGGCCCCCCGGCGATGCTCCCACCGTTCCGCGCTGTCAGTTTTCAGATTATCACAACATAATTATAGCCAGCAAGGAAAAACGGAGGATTCTCAACCACTACAACGTCACCGGGAGTCTTTTGTGCATCCGGCCGAATTAACTTTTAATCAAGTTGTCCGGGGTTCGAATCCCCGATGCCTCATGAATGAAAGATAGCGGAAAACCTTGTAATTACAGGGCTTTCCGCTTTTTTTGCTGATGACGGTGACCTGTGCGTGCAGGTTATCGTTTAACAGGAGAATCGCGTTCAAATTGCATTTTAGTCAAATTCTGTCTCAGTTAAAATCCAAGACGGAGGGAGTCTCTTTCAGGGAGGACAAAACAATGGAAGATTTTGTTTTGATTGCCGGTATTCCGGAACGGATTTTTGCCAATATGGATTCCAGGCTTTGGGTGGAGGATGTTACAATCTTCAGTAAATATTCGTAGTCGCCGCTGATGCAATAAGCTTCCCATATATCAGGTTCTTCCTGAATCATGTCCAGGAATACCTGAGTGGATGATTTTTGTTTGCTCTGTAAAAAAATCTGGCAGTAACAGATAATCTGCCTGTTTATGGCCTGAGCATCCAGAACAGCGGTGTATCCTTTGATGACTCCCTGCTCCTGAAGCTTTTGAACCCGGTTGCTTACGGCCGGGGTAGAAAGGGACGTCCTGTTCCCGATTTCTGAAAAAGACATCCGTGCATTTTCACGTAATAGCTGTATTATCTTGTGGTCGGTCTGATCGATTTCTGTCACCTCTTTATCTGATTTTAGAATTTAACTCCATTATAACAAAATCATGCTTTAAATACAATGAACACCGTTTTACTCGGGTGGTTTTTGGCGCTCCCTTTTGGCGGGGGAGGAACAGTAACCTTATGTTTTTACACAACGGCTTTAATATTTAAGGTCTGAATGAGGAAAAAGTAAATCTTTTAACGTGTTATTGTGGATAAATGGATGTTTATCCCGGATGCCTGTATAATGTGGAAGTCTTTCGTAACGACATTACATAGGAATACAGGAAAAAGGGTGAAGATGATGAAGAAGGATATCAGGATGATGAAAGCGGTTGCTGCGGCTGTGCTGGGAAATTCATTTTTTGGATTAAGCTTTTTATTTTCCAAAGTGGCGCTGGAACGGCTGGAGCCGTTTGTATTGCTGGCGGTACGGTTTATAGTGGCATTTGTGATGCTTAATCTTGTTTTGCTGACCGGAAAAGTGAAGATCAGGCTGACGGGAAAGCCGGTTCAAAAAATCCTCATGCTTGGGCTGGTGCAGCCGGTTCTTTATTTTACATTCGAAAATTATGGGATTCGGGGGACGTCTACGGCATTTGCAGGAACACTGCTAGCCATTGTGCCGGTGATCACGCTGATTGCGGGAGTTCTCTTCAGAAAAGAAATTCCATCAAGGCTGCAGGTCTTTGGGGCGGTGCTTTCCGTGATTGGAGTTGCGGTGATAAGTCTGGCTCAGCAGAGAGGAAGCAATGAGGCAGGAGGCGTGGCATTTCTGTTTTGCGCCGTAGTATCAAGTGTGGGATATAATCTTCTGATGAGGGATACGGCGGACAGCTTCACGTCGTTTGAGCGGACCTATGTGATGATTGGGCTGGGCAGCCTGTTTTTTACCTGTTTTTCAGTGATACAATCTGGTGGCGCATTGGGCCGGCTCCTGCAGCCGCTGTCGGGGCCGGGCGTCTGGGGGAGTATTTTTTATCTGGCGGCATTTTCTTCAGTAGGAGCATTTTTCCTCCTGAACTATGCATTTTCCTATTTGAATCTGGCGCAGGCCAGTATCTTTACTAATCTGGTGACCGTGGTCTCCATTGCGGCGGGGATCGTGTTTCTCGGGGAGTCTTTTACCGCATTGCAGGGGATTGGGTCCATTGCAATCCTGACAGGAGTTTATCTGTCTAATCATATAAAAGGCCGGACAGAATAGACAGGGACGAGGGAGTAACCTGAATATATAATTTCAGGTTACTCCCCCAAGTTAAATTAGACGGTTATATTTTATAGCTTCCGGTGATGCATGGAGTTGTAAAACGTGATGCCTCCCGATAATACCTTCACATGTTTGAAGCCGCATTGCATCAGGATTCTGGCTGCATTGTATGCGCGTACTCCGATGGCACAATATACTATAATCAGCTCATCGCGAACCAGTTCATCCAGGCGGAGCCGCAGTTCCCCCAGAGGTATATGTATGGAGCCTGGAATTGCGGATTCCAGCCGTTCCGGTATCTCCCTAACGTCCAATACAGTATAGGACTCTCCGTCTGGCTTGTCCGGGTTGATTCGGCTGAGCCGGTCCAATTCATGGACACAGATAAAGGAGACCAGATGGTTTATCACGTTTTCTGCAACAAATCCAAGCATATTGACCGGATCCTTTGCAGATGAAAATGGCGGGGCATAAGCCAGTTCAAGCTCCTCCAGATCATAGATAGTTCCCTTCATATGAATGACGGAGGCAATCGTGTCTATTCTTTTATCGACACCGTCCTGTCCTGATATCTGGGCACCCAGTATGCCGCCGTTTTTATTAAAAATAAGCTTAAGTGTAATCGGCACGGAACCTGGGTAGTAACCGGCATGTGACTTTTGGTTGACTAAAACTGTCTCATAATCTATTCCCTTAACCAATCCTGCGCTTATCAGGGATTTTTCGTTTAAACCTGTGGAGGCTGCGGTCAAATCAAATATTTTTGCCACAGAGGTTCCCATGGCGCCGTGATAGGCTGTTTTATCGCCAGCGATGTTATCGGCACAGATTCTGGCCTGTTTATTGGCCGGTCCGGCCAGAGGTATCATTGCAGTTTTACCTGTAATGTACTCGGTTACCTCGATTACGTCACCCACGGCATATACATCTTCGGCAGAGGTTTTCAGAAATTCGTCTACTATGATGCCGCCGGCTTTATTTAATGCAATACCGGCATCACGGGCTATGCGGCTGTTCGGCCTCACGCCCAGGGATAATATCACCATATCAGCAGTCAGGGATTTTCCGCTGTCCAGATGGATAGTTGTCCGGCCGTTTTGAGAATGAAAGGCATTTACCGTATCTCCTAAAATAAGGTCGACTTGGTTCGCTCTCATATTCTCATGCAGCAGCTCTGCCATCTCATAGTCAAACGGGGGCATAACCTGATTTTCCCTTTCGATGAGACTTACCTTAAGACCTGCCGCCCGAAGATTCTCAGCCATTTCAAGTCCAATAAATCCCCCTCCGATTACTGCCGCTGATTTTGGCTGTCTCTGTCCCACAAAGGATTTTATTAAATCTGTATCCGCAATAGTCCACACCGTGAACAGGTTCTCTCCGTCTATGCCTGGAATTGGAGGTTTAAACGGAACGGAACCGGTAGCAATGACCAGATTATCGTAAGTTTCCGTGTATTCCTTCCCCGCCTTTTTGTCGGTGACAGTGATTCTTTTACCGCGTGTGTCAATAGCCGTTACTTCATTAGCCACGCGGACATCAATGTTGAATTTTGTTCTCATCGCTTCCGGTGTCTGCAGCAGAAGCTCGTTCCTGTCATTTATTATTCCGCCGATGTAGTATGGCAGACCGCAGTTTGCGTATGAAATGTTATCGCCTTTTTCAATCAGGACGATTTCCATATCCTCAACTCTGCGTCTCAGCCTTGCGGCTGTGGTTGCACCTCCAGCCACGCCGCCGATAATTACTGTTTTCCTGCTCATATGCAATTTTCCCCAATCCGCCTAAAATCAGCTGCTCTTCTTTCCAACGACCACAAACGGCTGAAGCTGATATGGCTTTTGGGCAATATTGAAGTCATTCCACTCAAAGAAGAATTCTTCAACCGGCTGCACAATGTATCCGTCCTGCCAGTGATCCCACGTATCATATGGATCGGCAATAATTAATACGTCGTCACCAAGCTGCGGTGTTCCCATGTTGTCATACCCAATAATTACAACATAGTGCCCGTTCCAGAGGTTCGTATGGGTGATAATCGGATGCCCCTCTTTTATGTGACCGGTCAGCCATTTTACAAAGAAAGAATCCTTTGCATCCGTAACCCACTTATCGGTATTTGGATCGTTTTCACTGGAATATAGTGCCGAGGAGTCAAAATACTTCTTATAATTTCCTTTCATGACAGGAGAATATTTAAGAGATGCAATATCCTCATCCCCAACCAGATCATCTTCGGTCGGATTTTCAATATAATTAGCTTCGACAATTTCTATATCCGGAATGGTCTTCAGGTAGTTTACAATTTTGCCTATATTAGCGCCAGGTTCATACCAGCTGTCAGCGGAGCCGGGCAGCGCTCCGTCCACATCTTCATCCATATTGCAATGCATTCCTACGGCTGCTTCCCACTCTGTCATTGGTACTCCAAGGTATTCCAGTGACATGGTTACAGAAGACGGTGCACAGCTGAATTCACTGGTCTGCTGCATGGTTTTAAAGTTCTTTAAAATTGTCACCTCTTCGTCTGATTCCATATTATAAAAATCCGGGTTAACCCAGTATTTTGAGACTTTATGATCATTTGCCCCGTTAAGGTCAGCCCCGCCGTTCGGATCAATATCTTCAGCCTCCAGGGTTTCTCCTTTTACTTTCTCAGGTGCTTCCAAGACTTCATTGTCAGTGCCTTCATTTGCCTTAGCTTCTGTTTGTAACTCTGCCGTGTTTTCTGGCCCGGATTCTCCTGTTGGCGCCACCGGGGTCGTGGGCTGAGAAGAACAGGCGCTGAGCGCCAGCATAGCAGCCACCGCGGTTCCCAATAATTTCTTTTGTAGTTTCATAGTCGATCCTCCTATTTTTATCATTTATATTATATTTATAAAAACACGTGGTACCCGGGGCCAATCGGAAGCCCCAGAAGGGTCCAGATGATCAGCAGCCCTACCCAGACAATTGTAAAGGAAATTGAAAAGGGGAGCATATACGCGATAACGGTTCCTGTTTGGGCCCGTCTGTCATATTTCTGTGCATAAGTCAGAATGATTCCCAGATAGGCAAAGGTCGGTGTGATATTATTTGTAAGGCTGTCCCCGACCCGGTAAGCCATCTGGGTTGCCGCAGGACTGATGCCGGCAATTAGCAGCATCGGAACAAATACGGTTGAAAGGATAGCCCATTTAGCGCTCATGCTGCTCACAAACAGGTTAATCAGGGCCACAAGGAATACAAACAAAAGGAAAAGTCCCACCCCCTGAATGCCGCTGTCTTTTAAAAACAGTCCGCATTTAATAGCAACGATTGTTCCAATATTACTTTTGGCGAATACGGCGATAAACTGGCAGGCAAAAAAGCAGATCAGGAAGAACTGTGAGATACTCTTAATCTCATTTGCCATCATGTCCAGCGCATCTTTAAATGTTTTGATTGTACCGGTGATTTTGCCATATACATAACCAGGAACGGCAAATACGAAAAGAATTACTGCAGGAATACATTTTAACATCGGACTGTATGCGAAGGATTTTCCATCCGGCGGTGCAAACGGTAAACCTTTCATTCCCATGATAAAAAGTATAGCCACAAGAGCGACAAGGCTCAGGGCCGCCATTTTCATAGCCCTGCTTTCGCTGTCGTTCAAGTGAATTTCAAATCGATCCTCATCCCCTAATTCGGATTCAGTGCCCATACCGACGCCATCCAGCTTTTTCTCTACAAATCGAATGGAAACCCAGGCTATAATCGGGCTCATAATCAGAGTGGATGCCAGCATGAAATAATAACCGCTGGCAGGTGATACAACAGCGGTTTTATCTACAAGCTGAGCCGCTGTTTCCGTCATGCCGGCCAGCATGGCATCGCCGTTACCGACCACCAGGCTCGCTCCGAAGCCGCAGGCTACGGAGGCATAAGCCGTAAATAATCCTGCCAGAGGATTCCTGCCGAGGTTCATGTATAAAATAGCAATTAGAGGAGGAAATACTACAAATGCAGCATCACCTATCAAGTTTCCGTTAATACCAATGAGAACAACGAGCACTGTGACGAGAAACTTGGATTTAAAATTGCTGGCGAGGCGAAGCGTGCCATTTAAAAAACCGCTCCCATTTGCCACGCCGAGTCCAAGGGTTGCGACAAATACTGCTCCAATTGGGCTGAAACCTGCCCATTCTGTGGGAAATCCTTTTAATATATCGGCAATTCCGGCAGCCGTTAATAAATTGACGACACTTACCGCTTCGTTATTTACCGGATTCACCGTCTGAAAACCTGCTGCGGCCAAAACGGCGGATAAGCCCAGCACGATAAAGAAAAAAGCAATAAACATATAAATGGGGTGAGGTATCTTATTACCCGTCCTCTCGATTATGCCGAGGATGCCTGTCAGCTGCGGCTGGTTTGTTTTTGTCTGGTTCTTATTACTCATAGCCCTTCTCCTTTACATATTCTTTTCTACAAAGTCAAGATAGAACCGCACAGCATATTCCAGTGCCCCCTCGTCCATATCGAATTTGCTGTTATGGTGCGCATTGCAGATGCCTTTTTCCTTGTTACCAATGCCGATAAAGGCGTAACAGCCCTGGAATTCCTGGAGATAACAGCCGAAATTATCGGCCCCCATTATTTTTTCAAATTCAATTACATTGTCAGCGCCGAAAACCGATTCTGCAGACAAGCGGGCCTGATCGATGCAATCACCGTGATTCACAACAGGCGGCAGACCAACCAGGGTTTTCCATTCAATTGAGCACCCGGTCAGCAGTTCAGTCGCCCGGCAGCTTCTGTCAATGACATCTAATAACTGTGCGCGTTCACTGGCGCTGAAGAATCTCATAGTTCCTCCCAGCTCTGCGTCTTCCGGAATAATATTTGTTGCTTTTCCGCTGTGAAACTTGCAAAAGCTTAGAGTATTGCTCTGAAGAGGGCTGAATTCGCGATCCTTAAGCCGTATTGCCTGTCCAATAAGCGTTATTGCCGCATTGATTGGGTCGATCCCCTGATCCGGCCGGGAGCCATGGCAGCCTTTTCCTGTTATCCGGATCTGGAAACTGGTTGTCCCCGCCATCACCGGCCCTTTTCTGAGAGAGATTTTACCGATTGGAATATCTACCCATAAATGACAGGCAAGGACTGCTGTTATACCGCCTGCATTTTTAAGATAAGAGATTATCTGATCCTGTCCCTTTCCGATCTCCTCCCCCTGCTGGAAACACAGATAACAGGTTCCGTTTAATGTCTCTTTTTTCGCTGCAAGTTCCCTGGCAAAGGCCAGAAGTACCGCAATATGTCCGTCATGGCCGCACGCATGCATTACGCCGGAATGGACAGAAATGAACTCAACATCTGTCTCCTCTTGTATAGGAAGCGCATCTATGTCTGCACGAAACGCGTATGTTTTGCCGGGACCCACTCCTTTAATGCAGGCTACGGTGCCATATTCACCCACCTTTTCAAAGGGAATATCCAAATTTTGAAGCTCCTGTCGGATGGCTTCTGCAGTTTCTTTTTCCTCCATTGAAACTTCCGGAATCCTGTGGAATTTCCGCCGTTGTTCAATCACGTAATTTTTAGTATCCTTTAACATCTCTTTTTCCTCCTGGTAATAAAGCTTGTTTATCGCCCGTTATGCCTGTTCCTTCTTCCTCCTTTTCTCCACTGCCTGTTCCAGCCGGGCTAATGCATCTGTGAGCGTACATCGGGGACAGGCGACATTGATTCTCATGTAGCCATCCGGAGCGCCGAAGGAACGGCCGTCATTCAGCCCCAGACGGGCCTCATTGATCATAAAATCCACCAATTCGTCTCCTGTCATATCTAAATGGCGGCAGTCCAGCCACATCAGATAAGTACTGTCCGGAAGATAGGTTTGAATTTCAGGGATTTTCGTCTCCAGATATTCTTTTACATACCGCATATTACCTTCTATATACAGCAGTACCTGCTCAAGCCATTCCTCACCTTCGCGGAATGCCGTCTCCACAGCCACAACGCTGAAACAGTTATTTCTGTGGACATCCAGATCGTGCCAGAATTTATCAAATATCTCTTTTCTTGCTTTATCCGGAAATATTATTGTTGAGGCCTGCAGGCCTGCAAGGTTAAATGTTTTTGTAGCGGAAGAGCAGGTAATTGTATTGGCAGCAATATCTCCACTGACAGAAGCCATAGGGATATGTTTATAATTCCAGAGCATCAAATCGGAGTGAATCTCATCGGATATGACAGGGACTCCGTATCGGATACATAAATTACCAATCTGCTCCAGTTCCTCTCTTGTCCAGACGCGCCCCAGAGGATTATGGGGATGGCAGAAAATAAAAAGGGACGGACCGCTTTGAAGAGCCTGTTCAAATGCATCAAAGTCTATACCGTATTCGCCCTGCTCTTGTATCAGGGGAACAGTCAGGGGAATTCTTCCCCAATCTTTTGTTATATCGAAAAATTCAGAATAAACCGGTGTGAAAAAGAGTATGGTATCCCCCTCATTGGTAAATTCGCGAACCATTGTTGCCAGTGCCGGAACTACACCGGGACAAAAAGATGCCAGCTTCGGATCAAAGCTCCAGACGTTCCTTTTCTCCTGCCATTCCCTTACAGATTCGAAATAAGAATCGGGCCGTGACGTATATCCGAATATTCCCTGTGCATTTCTCTTGGCCATTGCATCGATGATCGGCTGGGCGGTCGGAAGATCCATATCCGCAATCCAGAGGGGAATCAGATCCTTCCTTCCGAACTTCTTTTCAGCTTCATCGTATTTTACGGCGTTACTGTTCCACCTGTCTGTCACCACATCAAAATTGTATCTCATATAATGTCATCTCCAGTTTTCTTTTTGTACAAGCTTTGCCGGCCGGTTATCAAAGTCTGCTGCATAATATAAGAGCAAGTTTTGTGCCAAATTACATTATACTTTAAAATAGTCTTATTATTTTGCGGCCAGCCTTATTAGATGCAGCAAAAATGCAGGGTTTACAGATTTTCGAGAACCCTGCATTTTTTGAACTTGTCCCAATTAACCCGTTTAACTGGATTTGATACGCATATTTAACCACATTACCCCGTTTTTAGTTATTTTGCTGCCGCCCCGGCCCTGGCTGATATCGATAAGTCCTTTTTCCTCCATATCTTTCAATTGGCCCCGTAATTCCCGTTCTGTAATTAGATATCCGCATCCTCTTATCTTCTGGATCAAATAGCGTCTGCCGCAGCTTTTTCCATCTTTTGCCCGGGCAGCCATTTCACGAAGTAGGAATTCCTGTAGAGCATCTGTATCCTGAAAAAAACAGGGTGACTGTGATTGCTCTTTCGCAGCTGCGGACTCGGCCGAATATTGGCGGAAGTTTTTATCAGGAGTTTGCAAAATCGCTGAACTATCCTTTTTTGTGTACAGGCTTGGCGGAAGATCTTCCGGATTAATTACCGTTTTATCCAGGCAGGCAAAATACTCCAGACAATTTCTGAGCTGTCTGATATTTCCGTCCCAGGTCTGATTGAGCAGTATTTCTTCCGTCTCGGATGACAGCACAAATGTAGATTCAGTTTCCTGTCTGAACTTATGAACCAATTGTAATACGTCTCTTCCTCTTTCGCGAAGAGGAGGAAGCTCTATACTAAGCACATTCAGGCGGTAGTACAAATCTTTTCGAAATTCCCCCTTTTGTACCAATACCTCCAGATTTTCATTGGTAGCCGCTATAATTCTTACATTCACATTAATCACACGGTTTCCACCGACTCTCAGAACTTCTTTCTCCTGTATGACTCTCAACAGCTTGAGCTGAAGAGCTGTACTCATTCCTTCAATCTCATCAAGAAAAAGAGTACCTTTGTGGGCGAACTCAAAGTATCCCATTTTCCCGCCCTTTTTTGCACCGGTAAATGCTCCTTCTTCATATCCGAATAATTCGCTTTCCATCAGATTATCCGGGATGGCGGCGCAGTTGATGGCAACGAAAGGATATTCGCTCCGGTCCGAGGCCGCATGTATGGCATGTGCGAAGAGTTCTTTGCCGGTGCCGCTCTCACCTGTCAACAGTACCGGAGCAGGTCTTTTTGCCATTTTAGCGGCGATCTCTTTGGCCCGGGAGATAGCCGGGCTGGTACCTGCTATCGAATCAAACGTATATTTGGCGGCATGGCCTTTGTTCATAAGCTGGCATCTAAGCTTATGCTGCCGGAATTCTTCATCGCTGAAACGCTGTATTGTGGCCATTGCGCCTATAAAATCATAACCTCTGACAACCGGTACAATGCTGAGGGAGATATCTACATTCTGTACTTTCAGCATCCGTTCCTTTATTTCACGCCGTGTGGAAAAACATTCTTCAAACGGGATAAACGGAAGTACATCGCCAGCTTTTTTATCGAATACTCTCTGCTTTGTCAAATTGAGTATTTCCTCTGCTTTTTTATTAAAGAAGAATATGACGGAATCACCAACCATGCATATGATGCCGATATTCAGCGTGCTCTGAAGTATGTCAATCAGTCCTTCCATCTGCACGGAACGCTGAAACATTCGGTTAAAATTGTAATTGTCATCCACAAGATCCTGGAAATACTCCTTTAATCTGTCTTCCTCCATCAGTTCTTCACTGTGAAGTTTCAGCATCATCTCTACAATGGTTTCGCTGCTCAGTATTCTGGGGCCGATATCCAAAATATCGGTAATCCCCTCCGGGACATACCTGCTTTCTCCCGGGGTCACGGCAAACTTGATACTCTGCGAATATTCCTCATTCGGGCTGCAGGGATAAAAATCTATGTTGTCAACGCCAAGCTGATTTAATAACGCCATGGTTTCAATCGCCATTTTGTGGCTGATATTTACCAACAGTGCCTTAGTTCTGGGGGGAACCTTCAATAGCTGTTTGAGACTGTTTTTTCTTATTGTGACCCGTATGATGACAACCTCTCCTTTTAAGGGGAGATACTTTCTTATATTGTTAAGCTCTGTATAGGCACACGTTGAAATTAAATACAGATCAGCCGGCATTATTTGGCTGATAAAATTATCTTTCACACTGTATAGAATGGTCTTTGCCCGATTTCCCATAAAGTAGTTTACCTGATCCGCATATACCTGAACGGAGCTTTTATCATAAGCGATAACTGCAATTGTTTTCATCGGCGCCGTCTCCTTTGTACTTTCTCTGGAATAAGTATACTATAAACTTGAAATAAAAGATATTGAAGATTTTATTTAGGGTGATATATCATACATTAAGTGAATTAAATAGAAATATTATTCCAATTATCAAAAAATACCTGGTTTGACATAGGGGTATTATTGTACTAAAATCGAAGTACGTTGTGCGAAAAGTAATAATTTGTGTTTATCGGAGAAATGTAAGCAGAAAGGCAGTTCTGTTATTTCTGAAGAAAGAGGAGAGTATGACTTTAAAGGACATGCATTATATCAGCCTGATAGCCGAAGAAAAAAGCATTACAAAGGCAGCAGCCAGATTGTTTGTCGCGCAGCCGGCGCTGAGCCAGTGCGTGCAGAAGG
>OHCT01000535.1_pt1 | contig 13704 bp, 13 predicted proteins | sample 1566871 | NCBI WGS metagenome assembly OHCT01 (sample SAMEA3879548, study PRJEB24766) | human gut metagenome | biome: human-associated habitat; feature: feces | place: USA | collected 1985/1987 | reverse complement strand
AGTAGCATTCCCATATGCCAATGTGCATGTCCCAGATATCACGCCACTCCTTCTCATGGACGTTCAACTCCTCCAGGTACTCATCCAGATACCCCAGGTTGGCATAATAAAGCAGTTCCTCCACATTCTCAAAATACCGGTACATGCTGGTGGTGCTGCACTGGAATTCCTTGGCCATCCTGCGTATGGAAATGGCCTCAGTCCCCTCGTCCCTGATGATTTCCAAGGCCCTCTCTATGTAAACCTTTCGGTTTAAATCCTTAAAATACTTTCTCCTCACCCGTTCATTTTCCACTGAAACCATCCCTTTCTTCTAAAGCTGAATGGGAATTAATTCCCACCACATCCTCTTGTCTGAGCTGCCATACGGCGGCTCCCAGGTTAGTCTGCTCCGTATTGTCTATGTCAAATATGCGCTCCCAACTCTTCTTGATTTCTGACTTCAAGTATGGGTAGAAGGCGGACTGAAACACTTCCCAGTAAGTGGACACGCCCATCTGGTTCATTTTCTGTTCAAAGCGGGCCTCGTCCTCCTGCTCCTTCCCCACATAGGAAAGATTCAGAACCCTTTGCCACCTTTCACGGTCAAACAGCACCACCCGTTCCCTGGGAACAGACAGTTCCAGCAGATAACTGTCCTGAGACAAATACACCCAGCCTGGGTCGAAAAAAAGCCAGACAGGAGATTCGGCTCCTTCGGGCGGTTTGACCATGAGCCTGGCCCTCTGTTTAAAAAAGCCATACGCCTCCTTAAACACCCAGGCGCTCTCCTCATACTTCTTGTCAATAAATTCCATCTTTACCTGGGAAAATCCATTCTCCCTGATACAATCAAGGACTGCGTCTGTCTGAGCCGTCCACAAATGCAGCATGAAACCCGGACTGAATCCGTCCTCCTTATTATCCCTCAGCATGTCATCCTCCGTAGGCATATTCCTGACTTTAAACTATATTTTCAGTGTACATTGTTTTATAATATTTGTCAAAAAGAAAACGAAATCCCTTCCCGGCATTGTCCAATGTTCTACCATATGTCCCTATTTCATACAGTATAACAGGAGGTGCATATGAATATTTCACTAACAATAGCCGGGATACTGTGCGTATCCATACTTGGGACCCTTCTCCATTTCACCTACCGCTGGTCCGGCCGCAATCCCCTCATCGGCCTTATCGCTCCTGTCAATGAATCTGTGTGGGAACACATGAAGCTGCTGTTTTTTCCCATGCTCCTGTTTGGACTGTGGAACTTAAAGGGAGTGACCGATGCCTGCCGCATATCTGCATTTCACGCAGGCCTGCTCATGGGGACGCTCCTGATACCGGTACTGTTTTACGCCTATACAAGTGTGCTGGGACGTAACTTCCTGATATTGGATATCGCCCTGTTTTACATTTGTGTAATTGCTGCCTTTCTCATATACCGTGGATTGTCAGGGACCTGTCGATTGGAAAAATACAGCCATGTGACATCCATGGCCGTGTTTCTTTTATTGATTTGTTTTCTGCTGTTTACTTATTTTCCGCCGGGATTTTCTATTTTTAAGGATCCGGAGAGGTGACAGAGCAGGACAGATCCATGATGGCTTGCTGAAGATACGGCGATGGTATGACAGCTTTTCCGGAATTATAATGCGATTAAATACTGACCGGAATGGTGCTTTGAAACGGCCCGGTATTGCCCGTAACAGGACTTCAAAATAGTTCGTTATCGTCCAATTTGAAATGTATAAACAGTCTGTTTTCCACAGAACATATATGCTGATTTGCGTAAGTTAATGCCCGTCATATATACTGCATAATCTTATCATACAGTACATCTGACGGGCATTTCTAATTCGTCTTTTATGCAGATCATAATGACGTAATACACGGGAAATACAGGTCTTATACAAGTGTTATATACTCATAATTTGAACCATTCATATCCGTCAAACCAGCCGATTTATTTTACCGGACCGGCTCATATTCCATGGCGGAATCCTGTCCGGCAGACTCCACTTTGAATATGACAGGCCGCAGTCCGTCATTGCAGCTGCATATGGCGACTCCCGGCTTTCTAATCCAGTTTCCATAATAAAACAGTTCATTTCCCGTACCATGGACCAGGGAAAATACATACGGATGAATGGCTATCCATGCCCCATCACAAAACCCTTCAGGCTTAGCATAATCCACATAAAATATCTGCCCCTCCTTCATCAGGGGACAGGCAGTAAGGCCCTCTGCTCCGTATTCCCGGGCCAGCTCTTTGTCCAGGGTGGTTTTTAAAACAGTTATCTTTACTTTACTCATGTTCTCAACCTCCTTTTGTCACTGCGGTTTCCCGCTGATATAATATCAAGGCAGCTTAAGACACCTAATGTCGCTTTAAGCCGCCTAAACTGACAGTATCAATAAAATGGGAACGGGTTATCTTTACTGTCTGCAACTGCTCCGACATACCCTCCCCATCTTTTTTCTCCCGTGCACATTATTATATTTACAATCAATCATTTGGTTCCCTGATTCTGATTAACTCTATTTTGCCTCCGCAGGTCAACCGCTCCGCCATAGACTTCACGCCCAAAATTTCCGTATTGGTATGACTTCCCACAAAGAGATTCATCCCGCAGAATCCGGCATATTGCTGTGAATACAGGGCATATTCCCCTGTCACATATGTATCACATCCCAGCTCCACTGCCGCCCTCATATCACTGGTCATATTGCCTCCGCCCGCAGCCACAGCTATCCGGCAGACCGGCTTGTCGTTATTCCGATGACAGCGCACATTTTCCTGCAATATATGGGAAAGGCTCGCCGCAAAAGACGCAAAATCCGTGGGAACAATTTCACCGGCAACACCTCCATAATACTGCTCCCTGTATGGCATGACCTTTTTACAGCCCTTCATCCCCAATGCCTGGGCCAGCGATGCGCTTGTACCAAAATCCGCATCGTCTAACGGTGCATGGAAAAAGGCATGTGTCATATCGGCTTCCTGAAGCATTTTATTACAATGTTCTTTCAATCCATATATAAATTCCCAGGAGTCATGGTGGGTAAGAAGAAAATCCACCCCTTTTTCCCTGGCTCGTTCTATGATCTCCCCGGTAAGATTTGTGGCATATCCAATGCGCTTAATATCCCTTTCCGTTTCATTAAAAAAGCCCCATTCTTCCGGAAATAAATGCAGTTTGTCAGAGTCAAACATACTCAGAAGCTGCTCTTTCAGGTATTTATATTCCATTGTTTTTTCTGTTTCTCCTTGTAGTTATATTTTATTTTTCTTCGCTTTATTGGGATTTGTTTCTTTATTTTGTTCCGGTTTATCTTTCTTGTTCGCTTTGGTTTATCATTCTTATTTGCTGCAGTTTATTCCTATAGTTTGCTTCGATTTATCTTTCTTATTTGTTCCATTTTATCCCTTTAGTTTGCTTCAATTTATCTTTCTTGTTCGCTCCGTTTTATCTCCCTGACTTTATATATTTTAACATTAATTCTCCATTTCCCGTACGTCCGCACAGACTATTAATTCGCATCATGACCTGAACTTTATCACGCTCAATATTGGTCTCTCTATACTGTTCACTGTCCCTGTTTACAACCACTTCTTCTATTCTTCTGTCCGTGGAAAACCGAACCTTATAAATACAAATGCCAGTCCAGCTACGGTGAATATACAGGATATTATTTTCAAAGTATTCAAACCACTTATCCTCCATTTCACATGGAATATGACCATTTTGAAGTGCGGAAAATTCACCTTCTGTCAGACCGATATCAATTGAAAATGACGCTGTTTTCTCCGGCATATCCAGTGTTTTCCAGTCTGATTTTATAGCTTTATTCATAGTAATTATACCTGCCTTTCAGCGCTTTTGATAACTCTTGAATTACCAGGATTAAATGGAGCATTACACGCATTTTCATCCCTTTACATCGTGATTGAAACAGCAGTTTTTCGCCAAATAAGAATAGTTGATGATAACCACTTTTTCTGTTATTCTTCCCGGGTATATCCCCCACCCCACACCGGCAGAGGCATTGGAAGAACCTTCTTTCATATAGTAATAAAACATCCGCCCATTGCCAAATTCCGGGGTACAAACCGCCTCTTGCTCAAGTGCCTCCAGGTCCTCAGTGAAGAACCCGACTAGCGTTTTCTGCTGCATTTCGGACAGCGCCTTCCTGTGCTGGTAAAATGGGCCGGTGCCACAGAATATTCCAGTCCAAATGCATTATGGCGCATCTTTACATGAGCAAAAGCATTCTGATATTCTGATAAGACAGTGTATTCTTCCCCCACCAGAGCTTCCACCTGCTGCTGAAATTGTTCCGGCGTTTTCTTTTTACACGGGCTGATACAAATATGATTTCTTCCATGTATAACTGCACTGGGCGTCACCTCCCAGATCTCCCCACAATGATGGCAGCGGAATTTATGGGGTACTCCAAGCCTGGTACATACATTGCTTTCCAATGTATATCCTCTTGCTTCTATTTCAGGGAGTTTCTGATAAAAACTCTGAATCTCGCGATTTCTCCTGGTTTCTGCTGAATGAATAATACGATTCCGTTTTCCGCAAACCGGACAGCCACGTTTCATAAAATCCGTATAAGTAATCTGGAATGTTTCATTACAAACCGTATGATACATTGTCATGGAAGTTTTACAATTTTTATAAATGCTCAGAACCTGTATTTCCTTTCCGTATTTCTCTGCAATTCTGACCTGAATACGTGCAAGCTGTTTACAGTAAGGACAAGCGTGATGCTCCATAAACCATGTAGCAGAGCATTCAAATTCCTGCCCGCACTGATTGCAGAGGAACCGGATAGGTTTTCGGGTATTTACGTAAGAACCCAACATCTGAATCTGTGGATACTCCTGTTCACAGCAGATACCGGACCTGCTATTTGATTTTAGTTCCTCATCCGGTTTGTACTGCATTTTTTCCAAATATTTCTTCTGGTCCTGCAGCCGCATTTTCTGTTTCAAATATCGAATTCTTTTTTCCTGTTTATGCTGACGATTTTGTTCGGCCTGTTCCACTCTTGGACATCTTCCATCAAACAGACCGTCCGCCTCAGCCTTTTTCAATTTTTGGCAGACTGTAGAAGGGTGTACCTGAAGCTTTTCACCAATCTGTTTCTGAGTGTATCCTTGTTTGGATAGTTCTATCATCTGCAATACCATTGAGGTATTTGCGTCCTGTCTGACCTTCCCCCAATTCACACCATCTAACGGATAACATGCTAATTTACTTATAATCTCTTTTCGTATCCAATCCGGTTCCGATTTTCTGCAATCCAAATATATATACTGTAAATGCAGAACTTCTTTTGCAAACCGTTCCTTCTCCCGATCACGTTCCTGAATCATCTCCAACGACCAACCTCCAAGCCTGTTGAAAACATCTGGAGCAAAATGCTGAAGGCCATGTACTTCCAAAAGAATTCCTTGCGGTTCATCGTAAAAATCGTATTTATAATGACTTCTCTTTCCTTCTTTTTCAAACGGTACCATGTATTGTCTATGAAAGGAGATATTCAGCTGTGCCAGAAACGCATTGACATACCGTTCCGGATAACTCATACCATCTCTGCAATAAGGGCAAGGGACATATTTTCTCTGATAAACAGTATGAATACTCTTGTCCCGCACCAATGAGCCGCATTCCTGACAATAAAAGTCTGCCAGTGTATGCGAATAACGGCTTCTCTCCCTTGGAATCTGCGGTTCTGCAAACCATAAGGCGAAATCCGGATCTGTCTCAGCAATCGGCGGATGAAAACAATGTTTGCATGTGCGCAGACGCCCCTGCTGCAAATAGCTTTCTCCAACCTCATATTGGTGGCCCCTTCCGCATTGCAATGTATAGTATTTCCGGAAATGATCAGGTTTTTTCTCCACCTTTTGTCTTGCAATTACAGCCATGCTGCCATGATTTGTTGGAAATACATGACCAATCTCATAAGCATACTGTCCGCGTTTTTCATTCATGGATTTTGAATCCTTTCACCTGTTCTTTCTATGCTGCTTCAGTGTGCTTTTTCGTTAATGCTGCGGCCACTTCGCAGTGCGGTGGGACGTATATTTTATACTACATGGCAAAAGTATTTCCATTACATAATGGTGGGGTAAATTTCTTCATCAATTTTACCTCTCTCACCCCTTTTGAACGAAAATCACCCCTTTATTAATAAATTTGCCCCTTTCAATAACCCTCCCACAAAAATTACACTTTCTTTAAGTAAAGTTATTTTGATTTTTCTTTATCATATTCCAATGCTCTGTACTCTCTTTGCAATTCCTGTGACAGCTCTTCTTCACTTGGAAGGTATAGCTTATACTTTGACGCAAAAATCTGTGTTTCATTTTCTGGCAATGTATACTTTACTATAGATTCACTTTTATCCGCACAAAGTACAATTCCCATCGGTGGATTATGCCCCTCATTCATCAATTCACGTTCGTAATAATGGACATACATCTGCATTTGTCCCAAATCCTGATGTGTCAAATCTCCGATTTTTAAATCAATTAATACAAAACATTTCAAAATATAATTATAAAAAACAAGATCTATTCGGAAATGCCGGCCATCAAATGTAATCCTCTTCTGTCTGGCAACAAAAGAAAATCCTCTCCCCAATTCTAAGAGAAACTTTTGCAAATGCGTTATCAATGCTTCTTCAAGATCACTCTCATAAAAATCGTCTTTTGGATTCAATCCCAGAAACTCTAATACGTATGGATCGCGGATAATATCCTCTGGTACTTTTGCAGACTCCAATTTCTGGATTTCTTCCGAAACTTTTTCTTTATTTTGGCTGGATAACAGCCTTTCATAAAAGAAAGAATTAATTTGCCTTTCCAACTGCCGTGTACTCCAATTTGACTTTATTGCCTCCTCTATATAGAACCGGCGCGCGTTTTTATTTTCCACACGCATAAGCAAGCGATAATGTGTCCAACTCAATTCGCTACGCAGTGCGTAGCTTTTTGGAAATGTAAGATAAAACTGGCGCATATTTTTAAGATTTGCAACTGTGAATCCCTTTCCAAAATCTGTACTCATCTGTTTGGATAGTTCTGCTATTAGGCGTACTCCATATTCCGCCTTTTCCTCACCGCCCTGCTGTTCTACTATACTTTTCCCTATATTCCAGTACGCTTCCACCATCGCAAAGTTTGCAGTTTGATATACTTTGTTTCTGGCTTCAGAAAGAATTCTTTTAATCTGTTCATAAAATTGTTGTTCCATGGCTCCTCCTTCTTTCAATTACTGTTGAGAAAATAATAACTTATTTTATACGCTCATCCAAACTTTATATAGGCAAGTGATATTTCCATTCACAATTTGTTATTTCAGTTTAAATTCGTTCAATTATTGCATCCAGCATAACCATTCGGTACTCTATTATTGCCTCCCTTTGTACTATACACCGTTCACTTATTTTAATGCCCAACTCCCCCGCATCATACCACATTTCTGTAAAAAGCGACATAATAAATCCATCTAAATACCGCATAAATTCTTGCAACGAAATTTTTCCATTTTCTGCAAAAAACGCTTTACATATAGTATATATTTCATCACTTTTTTGTGTTGGCTTATCATAATGGGCTATGTACTTATCAACACTCTCCTTTATCATACTCTTCAACGAAAGTGTTGGCATAATTTCAATAAGTAATAAATCATTTAGTTGTTTAGCAAGATCATCTCTATCATATAATCTCAGGTAATTCTGAACAGTAATATTTTTTTTAATGTTTCTGATTCAATCAAAGATGCTCTAAAATGACTTAATACTTGCTTAAATATTACATTATAAACGACATCATTAATATTATTTGTACCAATGGCTTCTAATGTTTGAATATATTCTTCTTGTCGCGAAAAGAAATTTCCAAAAAACTCATCTAAATCTTCTTTAGAGTCATGTATATAATGACAATATTTGCATTCATTCAATTTTCTTACAACCTGAATACCATATAGATTTAAACTTGTCATTTCAATATCATCTAGTTTTTCCCATAGTATTTTTTTATAAAACTTTTTTTGAGGGTTTCCAGATTTTATGTTAGCGGAATAAATAACATGTACCCATGGAACATAATCCTCTTTCCAGTACATTTCCATTTCACTTAATTCACCAACCATAACCCCCAATTTTTCGTATGCAATTTTATTAACGGCCAATTCTAACTCCACACCATTGGGTATCGTATTGCCTATAATTTCTCCACCTAAAAATTCATATGAAAAATCATCCTGCTCAGTTAGCGGACATTTACAAATGAGATATTCTTTCTTTTTATTTTGTATAACTAGCGAAAATCTAATCATACATTTCCACATCTCCTTTTCTTCCACAGAATAAAGGTTTTGCCATGAGGTATGCCTTTTGCCAAAAGTTATTAGTTTTGCCCCGTGGTTTCTTTACACCAAATGATAATCATTTTTTATATGTACGCGGCGTTACCTCGTCCCCACTTATGTGGAAACTTATCCATCTCACTTCCCGTAAAAACACAATTCCATTTTCTCATATAATCCCGCTACCCCGCCTAGAATCAACCTTTCCGCACGAGAAGCACGGCGGTTTCAACATGCGGTGAAAGGTGTCTTTTACACTACATGACAAAAGTATTTTCATTACATAATGATGGAGTGAATCTCTTCGATAATTCTACCCCACTTACCCCTTTCAAATGAAAATTACCCCTTTATGAATAATTTTACCCCTCCCACCAAAATTGCACTATCTTTAAGTAAGGTTAATTTGATTTTTCTTTATCATATTCCAATGCTCTATACTCTCTTTGCAATTCCCGTGACAGCTCATCTTCACTTGGAAGATATAGCTTATACTTTGACGCAAAAATCTGCGTTTCGTTTTCAGGTAAGGTATACTTTACCACAGATTCACTTTTATCCGCACAAAGTACAATTCCTATCGGTGGATTATCCCCCTCATTCATCAATTCACGTTCGTAATAATGGACATACATCTGCATTTGTCCCAAATCCTGATGTGTCAAATCTCCGATTTTTAAATCAATTAATACAAAACATTTCAAAATATAATTATAAAAAACAAGATCTATTCGGAAATGCCGGCCATCAAATGTAATCCTCTTCTGTCTGGCAACAAAAGAAAATCCTCTCCCCAATTCTAAGAGAAACTTTTGCAAATGCGTTATCAATGCTTCTTCAAGATCACTCTCATAAAAATCGTCTTTTGGATTCAATCCCAGAAACTCTAATACGTATGGATCGCGGATAATATCCTCTGGTACTTTTGCAGACTCCAATTTCTGGATTTCTTCCGAAACTTTTTCTTTATTTTGGCTGGATAACAGCCTTTCATAAAAGAAAGAATTAATTTGCCTTTCCAACTGCCGTGTACTCCAATTTGACTTTATTGCCTCCTCTATATAGAACCGGCGCGCGTTTTTATTTTCCACACGCATAAGCAAGCGATAATGTGTCCAACTCAATTCGCTACGCAGTGCGTAGCTTTTTGGAAAAGTAAGATAAAACTGACGCATATTTTTAAGATTTGCAACAGTGAATCCCTTTCCAAAATCTGCTGTCATTTGTCTGGATAGTTCCGCTATTAATCTGGATCCATACTCAGCTTTTTCCTCTCCGCCCTGCTGTTCCACAATACTTTTCCCTATATTCCAGTATGCCTTCACCATTGCAAAGTTTGCAGTTTGGTATACTTTGTTTCTGGCTACTGAAAGAATTCTTTTAATTTGTTCATAGAATTGTTGTTCCATATTTTCTACCTTTGATATAAATGAGGAGTAATAACATAAATTAAACTATTCCTTTTTATTTTCTTTATAAATTTTTTTATTATTGCTATTATACTCATTGTATGATTTGAATATTGAATCGGATAGTCTAGTTCCTGTTGATACAAGTTTAGAAAGAACTTTTAATTGCTCTGAGCACGCTATACTTTCTATTGGGTGAGGATAATTTATGGCATGATCTATTTCTCCCCAAATTTCTTCAAACAGTGTTCTCACTTGAATTTCACAACATAAACTATTCCCATTATTCAGTTTTATAAGGTAATGAACACTTGTATAAAAAGAATCTTTAACTGCTGTATTTATACCTAAAGTTTCATAAAAATTTTGCGATTCAGGATCCCATGTGTATGCCTTCGGCGGCTCAGCTAAAATCCACTCTTTTTGATCCACCTTCTTCATTATTTCTTTATGTATAAATTTAAATTGCTCTTGGTGTAAATGTAAAATTCTTACACCAATTAGATCAGTAATTTCGTCGAACAAATTATCGGGAGTAATAATAATACCTTTTTGCAATTTCCTTATTAATTTATCTTTTAAATGCTCTGGGTCTTTAATTCTTGATTTTAACGAATGAACAATCGGAAAAGGAAACTCATGTAAAATCGGATTCTTGTCAAAAAAAGTCCAAATTTGAACAAGTAATTGTTCTAAAATAAATTGTGTTTGTTTATTTGTATAATATTTAATTACATTCTCTATATTTAGCTTATCATTAGTCAATGCTGCTATCATTTATAGTACCTCCGTCCTTAGCAGTAAATCTTCAGCAAAATTAATATATTCATCTAACGTTTCCTTATATTTCCTGTAATGACCATAATTAGGTTCTTCGACTAATGTATCTAAACCTTTCCTCTTATATTCTGCATAAGTCTCAGGTACTAGCCACATAGGGCACTTTAATGCTTGTGCCACCGATGGAAAAGTATTATGTGAATACATAACAGCAACCCCACCTATAGGTTCCATAATATCTTTACAATTCACTCGATTACTTGGTTTTATAAATTCATCGATTATACTAGGCATTGCCTTTACATAAGAATAATGTGCTTGAGCTAAATCATATGGATTTAAATTTTTAGATTGTTTTTTTGCATTATATATTGTGTATCCAAGAAATTGAACAAATTTTTGCGGAAACTTTTTTCTTTTTTCGCTTGATATCAGTTGATATATGGTATTAAATTCATTCTGCCATTGTTCTAGTGAATTTCCAATATTGCGTATACCATACATACTAAACATATCCGGTAATGCAGGTATCAAAAATCCATCGACTGTAGATATTATTACTTTATTTAAGATTCCTAAACTTGGTGATGTATCTATTAGTATATAATCAAAATTTTTAATAGAATTGTACTTTTCACATATTCTACGTATATTGATTATAGTCCTAATGCTTAAATTGTCACTTTGGTACAAACCACTCCATCTTTCTGATAGTCTATTCTCGTATTTATGCAGTGAAAGCCTTCCTGGAATTAATGAAACATTACTGTTTACTTTGACAGTAGGAGGAAGTTCTGATAATTCATCTAAACCATCCTCTGCTGGTTTTAATAAAAAATGAATAGAGCGAGGTTTTTCTAAAATACAATCTAATCCATACGCTTTAATAGCAGCTTCAAAATCATCAATGTATTTATCTTCTTCTTTCCAAATTGCATGTAGGTCCTCTTCATCCATAGCTGAAATAGTCAAGTTACATTGAGGATCAAGATCTACCAACAATACTTTTTTCCCCATTTCTCCAAGCGCACAACCTAAATGATAACATAACGTAGACTTGCCAACCCCACCTTTATTGTTAAATAAAGAAATAATTTTCATTTTTTAATCCTCCTAAATTTTTATTAATCTATAAATTTTTTGACTATCATATACTTTAGCATACATTTTTTGACTTTTTATTGAGCTGTGTATACTATCTTCTAGATAAACAATCTATTAAAACAAATAGCCAACATATCTAAAATTAATTTAACCAAGTCCCATGTCTTTTGCTTCAGTATATATGTTTTGACAACTCCTTTACCTTTTGCCAAATTGTATCTTTTCTCCAACAAAACCCTCATTTTCAAACTCTCCGGCGTTATCCCCGTCCCCCTATCTGCGGAAACTTATCCATCTCACCATCCGAAAAAAAACAACTCCATTATCTCCAAATAATCCCGCAAATCCGCCTAGAATCAAGGTTTCCGCACCAGAAGCATAACGGTTTCAACATGCACCGTCCCCGGAAACATATCACAACACTTCCCTCTCTCCACCACATACCCCCCATCTGCCAAGTACCTCAAATCCCTGGCCAGCGTAGCAGAGTCACAGCTGACATAAACCACCCGTTCCGGCCTCATTTTGAGTATAGTATCCAGACAAACCGCATCACACCCTTTTCTAGGCGGGTCTACCACAATCACATCCGCATGGACATGATTCTTTTCAAACTGCTCCGGCAGTACTTCCTCGGCCTTTCCCACAAAAAACTCTGCATTATGAATGCCGTTTATTTCTGCATTCCTCCTGGCATCCTCTATGGCCTGGGGCACAATCTCCACACCATACACTTTTTTAGCCTTCTGAGCCAGGAATAATGAAATAGTGCCGATTCCGCAATACAAATCCCAAACAATCTCATTTCCCGTAAGTCCGGCATACTCCAGCGCTGTCCCATAAAGCCGTTCTGTCTGTACAGGATTTACCTGGTAGAATGAAAGCGGCGATATCTGATATTTCACATTTCCAATGTAATCTGTAATATATCCAGGTCCATAAAGGTTCACAATCTCCTTCCCCATTATTACATTCGTTTTTTCCTGATTCACGCTATAGGAAATACTGGTCATGCCCTTAACCCCATCTCCACCGGTCAGCATCTCCACCAGCCGCTCTTTACCGGGAAGCTTGTTTCCATTTATCACCAGACAAACCATAATTTCGCCTGTCTTAAATCCCTTCCGAATCAGGACATGCCTCACCAATCCCTTATGTGAGAGCTCATCATAGGGCTCTATCTTCATTTCCTTCATAAACCGCTTTACAATATCCAGAATCTCCCTATTCTCCTCAACTCCCAACAGGCAGTCCTCTGCTTCAACAATGGCATGTGTCCGCCCTGCATAGAATCCGGCAATTACATTTCCGTCCTTATCCTTTCCAAAGGGAAACTGGGCCTTGTTCCTGTATCTCCAGGGCTCCTCCATCCCCATGATAGGAAGCATATGAATCTCATCCTCAGCAAATTTGCCTATACGAATCAGATTATTCATCACCTTCCGCTCTTTAAATTTCAGCTGTTCTTCATAACTCATGGCCTGAAGCTGACAGCCTCCGCATTGCCTTGCTACCGGGCATGACGGAATGACACGGGAGGCTGACGGTTCCAGAACTTCCATGAGCCTGGCAAATCCATAAGATTTCTTCATCTTCATGGCCTTTGCCCGCACCACGTCGCCAATCACAGCATCCTTGACAAACCAGATATAGCCATCCACTTTTCCCACACCTGCTCCGTCCTCATTCATATCCTCTATTGTAACAATAAATTCCTGATTCTTTTCCATACCATTTCACCTGTCCTGTATTCAAACTGTTATTATGCTCTATTATTGCTCTCGATTTTTTCAACCCATTATTTTATCTCATCGTCCCGCTATCCCATCCCACCATCCCATTATTTTATCTCATCGCCCCACTATCTCATGCCACCATCCCGCTATCCCATCCCATCATCCCAATATCCCATCCCATCATCCCGCTATCTCATCCCACCATCCCGCTATCTCATCCCACCATCCCAATATCCCATCCCCGCCCCCATTATCACAAAAGGCCGAAAACACACTGGTCAAGGACACATCCTGCAATCC
>OHCT01000525.1_pt1 | contig 13959 bp, 9 predicted proteins | sample 1566871 | NCBI WGS metagenome assembly OHCT01 (sample SAMEA3879548, study PRJEB24766) | human gut metagenome | biome: human-associated habitat; feature: feces | place: USA | collected 1985/1987 | reverse complement strand
AGCCGTCTGGCGGAAAGCTACGGATATGACAAACTGCATTTCTGTCAGGGGGATATAGCCGGATATGAAGGTCTCCAGAAGGTGGATATGGTAGTTACCCTGCATGCCTGCGACAAGGCAACGGATTATGCTCTGGCAAAGGCTGTGGAGTGGGATGCGGAGGTGATTTTTTCCGTACCCTGCTGTCAGCATGAGCTGAACAGTAAGATCAGCAGCGAGCTTCTGGAGCCGGTTTTAAAAGAAAGGATGTCTGCTCTTATCACAGACGGAATCCGGGCCAATCTTCTGGAATCAAAAGGATATTCCACACAGATCCTGGAATTTATTGATATGGAGCATACTCCTAAGAATCTGTTGATCCGCGCAGTAAAAAACGGAAAAGAGCAGAGCACAGACAAGCTGAAAAAAATGACAGAGGCTCTTAATGGGGAGCTTACGCTGGAGCAGCTTCTTTATCCCCGGGATAATGAGAAGGGAGCGGTGTAAAGGCAGATGAAAAAGTTTTTTCGCAAGTTTGCAGTGCTCCTTCTGGTGTTTGTGCTGGGAGTGGCCGGAACTGCGTTTTTGATGAACAGCCGGTCAACAGATGACCGTTCCGATATGAATAATCCGGTTCTTCCGGAGGTTATGACTGAGTTTGGAGGAACTCTTTCCAATCTGATGCATGGATACAGACAGCCCATGCAGGCTGATTTTGTCAGGGAATGCATTACGCCCCTTGATACCACCCGTACGGTATCTCTGGCAGTGGATCCCCATGAATCAGAGGTAAAAAGCCTTTCCTATGAGATCAGAAGCTCAGACGGAACAAAGGTGATCGAAAACAGAAAGATCAGCGCCCTGGAATCTTCCGGAGACGGGTATCTCAGAACTTCAGTACAGATCAGCGCAGGTCTTCTGATGAATCAGGAATATTCCATGCAGATTACACTGGATACGGATTCCGGCGAGGCTTACTATTATACAAGGGTGGTTTCCAGGGCGGCAACCAATGTTGCGGACTATGTGGCTTTTGCCTCATCCTTTGCCCAGAAGTGCATGGATAAGACTACTGCAGATGAACTGGGGACATACCTGGAAGCAACTGAAACATCAGCCCGCAATTTTGCAGATATTTCCATTACTTCATCCCTGGCAAATGTAAACTGGGGGAATTTACATCCTCAGATATCCAGAGCAGGGATTCCGGTGATCAAGGATATTAATGAGACCACTGCCAGTATTTCTCTGGAATATGAGATCATGGCTGCCAATGATGAGGGAAAAGCAGAACACTATAATGTGACAGATTTTTACAGAATGCGCTATACGGAAACACGTATTATGCTTCTTGATTTTACAAGATCTGCCCATCAGATCTTTAATCCGGAGCTTTCTGTGATCAGCGATAAAGGCCTGCTTCTTGGAGTTGGAGATAAGAATGTCTCCTACATGGCAAACAAAGACGCTTCGGTAGTGGCCTTTGTCCGGGAAGGCGAGCTGTGGACCTATGCGCCGGAAAGCGGGAAATTTGTGGACGTATTCAGCTTTCGCAGAAATGTTGACAGCGATTCCAGAGATGCAGATATGAACCATGACATCAAGCTTCTTGGCATAGAAGAAAACGGCGACGTGGATTTTATGGTTTATGGATATATGAGCCGCGGAAATCATGAAGGATACAGCGGCGTTGGTATTTATCATTATAACAGCGACCAGAACATGGTAGAGGAAAAGGTGTTTATACCAGGTACGGAGTCCTATGAATTTCTCAAGGATGATCTGGGAATTCTTTCTTATGTAAACAAGGATAACCAGCTGTTCCTGGTAATGGCAAAAGATCTTTACCAGATTAATATTGACGAAAGCAGTTATAAGGTGCTGGCAGAGGGAATCAACAGAGATAATTTTGTGGTTTCCGATACCAATGCCCATGCAGCCTGGATCGTGTCCGAAGGAGAAAATGCAGGGCAGATACAGATGATGGATTTTGATTCCCAGAAGGTAAGAATGATCGCACCGGGCCAGGATCAGGAGTTGCGTACCCTGGGATTTATGAACGAAGACCTGATTTACGGGCTTCTCCAGAGCGGAGATATCCTCACAGACGAAAACGGTCACAGCACAGAAGGGCTGACCTCTTTCCGGATCGAGGACTTTGAGGGCAATTTGAAAAAGGAATATCACCAGGAGGGAATGTATATTGTCAATCCTTCTGTGGGCCGGACTCTGATGGAGTTTCAGCTTGCTGTAAAAGGAAAACAGGGATATTCTGTCCAGAAAAAGGACAATATCATGAACAATGGAAATAAAACGGCCAAGCTGGTAACCGCAGAGCAGACCAGCTCCGACCGCCAGGGAATTATGACCCGGCTGACCTTTGAGGACAAACCGGAATCAGACAAGCCTCTGGTTCTCAGAGCCAAGATGCGCAGTGTGAAAGAGCATATTGTGGAGCTTGAGGTGGAAACACCGGAGGAAGAGTTGTACTATGTATATGGAAAGGGTGGTTTGGACAGCACCTGGACAGACCCTGCACAGGCAGTAAAGCGCGCGGATTCTCAGATGGGAGTTGTTCTGAACCGGGCCCAGCAGTATGTATGGGAGAGAGGAAATCTGAAAACACAGATTACCTTGAATACAGAGGATATTCCGGAAATTATCCGGACAGGATCCTGGGATAAAAAAGCCCTTCAGGACGGAATGGGAGATACCGGAAAAATAATCGACCTTTCGGGCTGCAGTCTGGAAAATGTTCTGTATGAGATCAGTGCCCAGAGAGCTGTGATTGCAAAAACAGGAGAAAATTCCAGTACTGTGATCGTGGGGTACGATGAATATAATACCTGGCTTCTTGATCCGGCTACCGGAGAGGTGAAGCCTTATGGAATGCAGGACAGCACAAAGCTGTTTCAGAAGGCAGGAAATATTTTTATTACTTATCTGGAAGCTGTGACCTATTGACAGGTCATGGCATTCCTGAAAATAAATTAAAAAAGAAGAGAATTCTTCAGAAACAGGAGGCAGCATTATGCAGAAAGAACTGATGGAAAAATTTGTGGAGGTTTATGGCGAAGGCGGAGAAATCCGTGAGTACTTTGCGCCGGGAAGAGTAAATCTGATTGGAGAACATACAGATTACAATGGCGGACATGTATTTCCCTGCGCCCTGACTCTGGGTACATATGGACTGGCCCGCAAAAGAGACGACAGAAAACTGCGTTTTTACTCTGTAAACTTCTCCAGGCTTGGTGTGATCGAATCTTCTCTGGATGATCTGATTCCCTCTGATCAGGCAGGATGGACAAACTATCCGAAGGGCGTTATGTGGGCGTTTGAAAAAAGAAACATCAAGCTGGAGCATGGTGTGGATTTCCTGATCTACGGAAATATTCCAAATGGTTCCGGACTTTCTTCTTCTGCGTCTCTGGAAGTTCTTACAGGTCTGATGCTGAAGGATATGTTTGGCGTTGAGGAACTTTCCATGCAGGATCTGGCTCTGATCGGACAGTATTCAGAGAATAATTTCAATGGAATGAACTGTGGTATTATGGATCAGTTTGCAAGCGCCATGGGCAAAAAGGACTGCGCGATCTTCCTTGATACAAGCACACTGGAATTTGAGTATGCTCCGGTAAAACTGAAAGATGCCAGAATCGTTATTACAAACAGTAAGGTAAAACACAGTCTGGTGGGATCTGCCTATAATGACAGAAGAAACGAATGTGAGACAGCTCTTGAAGAACTTCAGAAGGAAGTAGATATCAAAACTCTGGGAGATCTCAGTGAGGAAGAGTTTGAAGCTCATAAATCAGCCATCACAAGCGATATCTGCAGAAAACGTGCAAAACATGCAGTTTATGAGAATCAGCGTGCGATCAAAGCAGTAAATGCGCTGAAAGCAGACAATGTGGAAGAGTTCGGAAAACTGATGAATGCTTCTCATGTTTCTCTTCGTGACGATTATGAGGTTTCCTGTGAGGAGATTGACATTCTGGTAGACCTGGCATGGCAGATTCCGGGAGTGATCGGTTCCCGTATTACAGGAGGCGGTTTCGGCGGCTGTACAGTAAGTATTGTGAAAAATGACGCAGTGGATCATTTTATTGATACCATCGGAAAACAGTACAAAGAAAAAGTAGGACATGAAGCAGAGTTTTATGTAGTAGACATCGGTGACGGAGCTCATGTGATCGCATAAAATCAGGGGGATAAAAGCATGTTAAGTAAAAGCATCAGAAAACTGGTACAGTACGGAATTGAGACAGGACTGACACCTGAATGTGAAAAAAATTATACAATCAATCTTCTTCTGGATATTTTTCATGAAGAGGAATATACAGAACCGGAAGAAGTACCGGAAAATGTGAATCTGGAGGAAACTCTGGGAGAGCTTCTGGACGAGGCTGTGAAACGTGGACTGATCGAGGATAGTGTTGTATACCGTGATCTTTTTGATACACGCCTTATGAACTGTCTGATGCCAAGACCTGCTCAGGTTCAGAAAGAATTCTGGGACAGATATCAGAACAGCCCTCAGGAGGCTACGGATTATTTTTACAAATTAAGCCAGGACAGCGATTATATCCGTCGCTATCGTGTAAAAAAAGACCAGAAATGGACAGTGGAAAGTCCTTATGGAGATATTGATATTACAATCAATCTGTCAAAACCGGAAAAGGATCCAAAGGCCATTGCAGCAGCAAAAAATGCAAAGGCAAGCAGTTACCCAAAATGTCTTCTCTGCCCTGAAAATGAAGGCTACGCAGGCCGTGTGAACCATCCGGCAAGGGAAAACCACAGAATCATTCCTATTACAGTAAACGACAGTCCGTGGGGCTTCCAGTATTCACCGTATGTATATTACAACGAGCACTGTATTGTATTTAACAGTCAGCATACTCCAATGAAGATCGAGAGAAATACCTTTATCAAGCTTTTTGATTTTGTAAAGCTGTTTCCTCATTATTTCCTGGGCTCCAATGCGGATCTTCCGATCGTAGGCGGATCTATTTTAAGCCATGATCATTTCCAGGGAGGCCATTATACCTTTGCCATGGCAAAAGCCCCCATTGAGAAAAATGTAGTTATTCCGGGATATGAAGATGTAGAGGCGGGAATTGTAAAATGGCCGCTGTCTGTTCTTCGAATCCGTCATAAGGATGAAAAACGTCTGATCGATCTTGCTTCTCATATTCTGGAGGTATGGAGAGGATATACAGATGAGGAAGCCTTTGTGTTTGCGGAAACAGAGGGAGAACCTCATAATACCATCACGCCCATTGCCCGTAAAAGAGATGATCTGTTTGAGCTTGACCTGACGCTGAGAAATAATATTACGACAGAGGAAAATCCGCTGGGCGTATATCATCCTCATGCAGAGTACCACCACATCAAAAAAGAAAACATCGGTCTCATTGAGGTTATGGGCCTTGCAGTACTGCCGGCGCGTCTGAAAGAAGAGCTGGAGCTTCTGGAAGAGTACATTCTGGAAGGAAAAGACATTTCCTACAATGAAAAGATTGAAAAACATGCCGCATGGGTACAGCAGTTCCTTCCAAAATATAAGGATCTGAACAGAGACAATATCCATGAGATCCTTCAGAAGGAAGTTGGAAATGTGTTTGTTCATGTACTGGAGGATGCCGGTGTTTATAAATGCACAGAGGAAGGCAGAGCCGCCTTTATGCGTTTTGTAGAAAAACTCTGATATTTTCTGAGGCAGGAGTTCCGTTCCCGGGAACCGGGCGGATTTCCGCAAAACTCCTGCATTTACACCTTGCAGGAACACAGTGAATGGGATATACTAGAAAGCGAAACGGATGTTTGTACATCTGCTTCGCTTTTTATATCATGAGTTATCATTAAACAGAGAGAGGAAATAGATTATGAAACTTACAACTGTAAAAGAAATTTACACAGACCGGGAAACCTTTCTGGATCAGGAAGTGACCGTAGGCGGCTGGGTGCGCAGCGTCCGTGGCTCCAAGGCATTTGGATTTATTGTACTTCATGACGGTTCCTGTTTTGATACACTTCAGGTAGTCTATCATGATACCATGGATAATTTTGCGGAGATCAGCAAGCTCAATGTAGGAGCTGCCATTATTGTAAAGGGAACTCTGGTTGCAACACCACAGGCTAAACAGCCTTTTGAGATCCAGGCATCAGAAGTACAGGTGGAGGGAGCGTCTGCGCCTGATTATCCTCTTCAGAAGAAACGCCACACCATGGAATACCTGAGAACAATGACACATTTAAGACCAAGGACAAATACCTTCCAGGCAGTGTTCCGTGTCCGTTCTCTCTGCGCTTATGCGATCCACAAGTTTTTCCAGGAGAGAGGCTTTGTATATGTCCATACACCTCTGATCACAGGAAGCGACTGTGAGGGAGCAGGAGAAATGTTCCGTGTTACCACTCTGGATCCTCAGAATCCGCCTGTAGATGAGAACGGAAAGATTGATTACACTCAGGATTTCTTTGGAAAAGAGACAAACCTTACAGTAAGCGGACAGCTGAACGGTGAAACCTATGCTCAGGCATTCCGCAACATTTATACTTTTGGACCTACTTTCCGTGCAGAAAACTCCAACACCACCCGTCATGCGGCTGAGTTCTGGATGATCGAGCCGGAGTGTGCGTTTGCAGACCTGAATGACAACATGGATCTTGCTGAGGATATGCTGAAATATGTGATCCGCTATGTGCTGGAGAACGCTCCTCAGGAGATGAATTTCTTTAATTCCTTTGTAGATAAAGGACTTCTGGACCGCCTGAACCATGTGATCGATTCTGAGTTCGGACATGTAACCTATACAGAGGCGATCGAGCTTCTGGAAAAGAACAATGACAAATTTGACTACAAGGTATTCTGGGGCTGCGACCTTCAGACAGAGCATGAGCGTTATCTGACAGAGCAGATCTTTAAGAAACCTGTATTTGTAACAGATTATCCGAAGGAAATCAAGGCTTTCTACATGAAACAGAATGAGGATGGAAAAACCGTTGCTGCTATGGACTGCCTTGTTCCGGGAATCGGAGAGATCATTGGCGGAAGCCAGAGAGAGGACGATTACGATAAGCTGAAAGCCCGCATGGATGAGCTTGGTCTGAAAGCAGAGGACTATCAGTTCTACATGGATCTGCGTAAATACGGATCTACCCGTCATTCCGGTTTTGGACTGGGATTTGAGCGCTGCGTTATGTATCTGACAGGAATGGGCAATATCCGCGACGTAATTCCTTTCCCGAGAACAGTAAACAACTGCGATTTATAAGGAGTCATAAATGATAAGATTTATTCATCTTGCAGATGTTCATCTGGGGGCGGTTCCCGACAGGGGCTGCCCGTGGAGCCATGAGCGGGAGGAAGAGATCTGGGAAACTTTCCGCCGGGTCATTGCGTCTGTACGCAGAGATCCGGTGGATTTGTTATTTATAGCAGGAGATCTTTTTCACCGGCAGCCCCTTCTGAAGGAGCTGAAAGAGGTTAATTATCTTTTTTCTACCATACCGGAAACCAGAGTGTTCCTGATGGCAGGCAATCATGACTATATAAAGAGAAATTCTTTTTACAGGGGATTTGCATGGGAACCCAATGTGACATTTTTCGATAGTGAGAAAATGAGCTGCGCATATATTGAAGAGCTTCAGACTTTTGTTTACGGAATGAGTTATGAGCATCAGGAGATAAAAGAACCTCTGTATGACAGCTGGCAGCCGGAGCAGGAACAGGGCTTTCATGTGCTTCTTGCTCACGGCGGCGATGAGAAGCATATTCCCATGGATGCAAAAAAAATTCTTTCCTCAGGCTTTACTTATCTGGCTCTTGGGCACATTCATAAGCCTCAGGCAATGGTAAGGGGAAAAGCCCTGTATCCCGGAGCTCTGGAACCCATTGACCGAAACGATACAGGAGATCACGGTTATATTGAGGGAAGCTATGACAATGGCAGAATGCGTCTGAAATTTGTTCCTTTTGCATCCAGAAGCTATCAGAATCTTCTTCTTACCCTGGATGAGACCTCCACTCAGTATTCTCTGGAGGAGATGCTGAAGGGAGAGATCCTGAAACGGGGCGGAAAAAATATTTACAGACTGATTCTCAGGGGAAGACGCGCTCCTGAATTTATTCTTCTTACAGAACGGCTGAAAAAGCTGGGAAATATTGTGGAGGTTCTGGATGAATCCAGACCTGCTTATGATCTGGAAGAGCTGTACAGAAAGTATACAGGAACTCTGATCGGAGACTATATTGGACATTTTATGGGAAGAGAGCTGACTGTGGTGGAGGAAAAGGCCTTGTATCACGGGCTCCAGGCATTGCTGGAAACCAGCATACTGAATTAACGGCGGGAAAGAATTATGATCATAAAACGAATTACAGTCAGAAATTTTGGAAAGCTTCGGGACAGGACCATGGAGTTTTCAGATGGAATCAACGTACTGTACGGTGACAACGAAAGCGGCAAAACGACTACGCATACCTTTGTGAGAAGCATGCTTTACGGAATTCAGAGACAGAGAGGACGCGCTGCCCGTAAGGATGCTTACAGTCTGTATCTGCCATGGGAAAATTCTGCCGATTATGGGGGAACACTGTGGTTTGAAAACGGCGGAAAGAATTTTCGTCTTACAAGAAACTTTTATAAGGAAAATCCCACAACAGAATTTCTCTGCGAGGATGACGGGGAGATTCTGGATGTGGCTCAGGGAGATCTGGACGCTGTGCTTGGCGGCATCAGTGAGACGGTTTATGAAAATACAGTTTCAGTGGCTCAGCTGAAAAGTACCACAGGCCCGGAGCTGGTAAGAGAAGTCCAGAACTATATGGCAAGCTACCAGGGAGCCGGAGACAGCTCCGTAGATCTGGGACGGACCATGCAGATGCTGAAAATGGCCAGAAAAGGCTATCAGGTACAGGCAGAACAGAAAAAAAGGGAAAACCAGCGGGAAAAGGAAAAAATTTCCTCCGGAATGGAGTATATCAGACAAGAGCTTGAAGAACTGCAGGAAAAAGAAGCCAGAGTTTCCGGACAGGAAAAAAGCTTTTATATAGGCGGCGACGGAAGCGGGATCGGCGATCTGGAAACGGGGATCGCAGCGCTTTACAGGAAGCGGAAAGTTCTGGAGTTTGTGATAACGACAGCTCTTATATTCGGAATCGGCGGAGCTCTGGCAGTAGCCGGAATCACAAAAAGCCTGATTACTGCCATGGTCATTGGTGTGATCGGCATTGCGGCAGGAGTCGGCGCCTATCTTGTGAGACTGCGTGTATCTGAGGAAACAGAAAAAAAAGAATGGCAGAAAAACCGCCTTCTTGCAAGACAGGAGAAGCTTTCCTGGAGCCGGGAAAATATCAGAGAAGCCCGGAAGGAAAAGGAAACGGCCCTGGAAAACGCTGCGGCAGAATACAGAGAGGCTGAAGAGTACGTTTATTTTCCTCTTGCAGAAGAGATGGAAATAGAATCTCTGAATCTGGCTATGACAGTGATCGATCAGATTTCAAGGGATATTCACCGACAGGTGGGAGGAAAGCTCAGGAGACGGATCTCCGGAATCCTTTCTGAGATCACAGGAGGCAGGTATACGGAAATTCTTATGGATGCAGATCTCCATATGACAGTAAATACCGGAGAGCGTACCGTGCCTCTGGAAAGCCTCAGCAGAGGAACTGTGGAACAGATCTACTTTTCCCTGAGAATGGCAGCAGGAGAGCTTCTGTGCGGCAGAGAGCAGCTTCCTGTGTTCCTGGATGAGGTATTTGGCATGTATGATGAGGAACGCCTTACCTCTGTGCTGAAATGGCTGGCAAAAGAGAAGCGCCAGGTGATCATCTGCAGCTGCAGACAGAGAGAAATGGAAATTCTGGAAAAGAATGGAATCTCTTATAATAAGATAGTGCTGTAAACGAATAAGGAAAGAATAAGGAAAGAATAAGGAAAAGCCCTCTGGCAGTCACAGGACTGCGCAGGGGGCTTTTCTGCGGTGTCAGTTTATTGCTTTCAGGCGCCTGATGTGAGCCTTCTGAAAATTATTTATACTGATCCATATAGTTGCTTACGCAGCGTTTGATACGGTCTACCGGATTCAGAAGATGACTGACAGACATATCGTGGTTCAGGGTATCAATAATAAGAGCAATATATTTACTCATATCGCAGGTGATATAATACGGCTTTTCAAGAAGCTCCGGTGTCTGGTATACCAGATTGGTAGTAAGAAGCTTGTCAAATACGCCGTTTTTGAAGCCTTCGTCAAATTTGTCCAGACCATCTGTAAACAGACCGAAAGTAGAGCAGATATAGATTCGTCCTGCTCCTCTCTTTTTAAGAAGAGAAGCAATCTTGAGAACAGTGTCTCCGGAGGAAATCATATCGTCGATCAGGATCATATCCTTGCCTTCCAGCTTCGGTCCCAGGAATTCATAGGCAGCGATCGGATGACGTCCGTTTACACGTCTGGAATAATCGAGACGCTTATAGTACATACCCATATCAACACCAAGGATATTGGCAAGATAAATGGCGCGGTTCATGCTTCCCTCGTCAGGGCTGATGATAGCAAAATGTTCATTGTCAATGCGAAGACCTTCTTCGTTTCTGAGAAGAGCCTTGATAAACTGATAGGATGGCTGAACAGTTTCAAAACCATGAAGAGGAGTTGCGTTCTGAACACGGGCGTCATGGGCGTCAAAGGTAATGATGTTTTCCACACCCATTCCGGTCAGCTCCTGAAGAGCTGTGGCGCAGTCCAGTGATTCACGTCCTACACGTTTGTTCTGGCGGCTCTCATAAAGATAAGGCATGATAACATTGACTCTTCTTGCTTTGCCGCCGATTGCTCCGATCACACGCTTCAGATCCTGGAAATGGTCGTCAGGGGACATCAGGTTGGTGAAGCCGCTGATGCGGTAGGTCATGCTGTAATTGCATACATCTACCATAAGATAAATGTCATCGCCGCGGACAGACTCTGTGATTACGGATTTTCCTTCTCCGGAACCAAAACGGGGAGTCTGTACTCCGAGGATGTAGGAATCTCTCTGATAACCTTCAAAAGCAAAGGAATTAAGCTCCTGATGATTTCTTTCCTGTCTCCATTTTACAAGCCAGTCATTGACCTTGGAGCCAAGGGACTGACAGCTTTCCAGAGGGATCAGCCCAAGTCTTCCTACAGGGAGTGTTGTGAGATCTTTGGTGCTTAACTGTGCCATTCTTTATTTTCCTCCTAAAAATATTTTCTGTATGCGGATATCTTTTCCAATGAGTTTCAGCATCTGAAAATTGCTTGCGATCCGGGAAAAGGTTCTCTCGGAATAGGTGGCAGAAAAATCCTCCAGCTTCAGATTGGTAGAGATGATGGTGGATTTTCTGCGGGCAAGCCGCTCATTGATGCACAAAAAAAGCTGAGAAGATACAAAGCTGTTGGTAAGCTCTGTACCAAGGTCGTCAATGATCAGAAGATCACAGTCGTAAATAAAATCTTCTCCCGGATCCGTTTCTGACTTTCTGGCAAAAGTATTCTGCGCCAGTTTGTCAAAAAGATCAAAAGCTGAAAAATAAAGCACGCAGTGAGCGGTTTTCAGCAATTCACGGGCAATGCAGTGGGAGAGGAAGGTTTTGCCTACTCCGGTGCTGCCGTACAGAAAAAGATTCTGGCAGCCGGAATCAAAATTGCGCACAAAATCCACAGCAGTATCATAGGCATGCTTTGCTGTTTCTCTTGCGGTCAGTCCGGTTGCCTCGTTTTTTATTGTATCAGAATACCAGTCAAAAGAAAAGTGCTCAAAATTTTCTTTTTCCAGAATCTCTGCAAGATTGGACTGAGTATAAAGAAGTTCGATCTCTGCTTTTTTGAAGCAGGAGCATTTGCCTGTGTCCGTGTAGCCTGTATCCTGGCAGCGGGGACAGAGGTAATGAGGTTCCAGATAATCTTCAGGAAAGCCGTTTTCTTTCAGCAGAGAACGGCGCTCACGGGACAGCAGAGCTACGGATTTTTTCAGATCTTCCACAGAGCTGCTTTGACCGCAGAGCAGAGAACGTGCCTTCTGGGCGCTGAGAGAAGCGACCTCACGGTCGATCTCTGCCAGCCGGGGAGCCTTTGCAAAGGCGCAGGAACGCCGTTTTTCCAGGTCGTGCATAACCTGAGTCTGTCTCCGGTTGTATTCTCTCATAATAATATCATACTGAAAATTCTGTAAAGACACGTCATCCCTCCTTGCCTGAAATTACTGGTTCAGCAGGCGTTTTTCATATTCGTCAAAATTATATTCTCTCTGCTGAAAATTATTAAAGCGGTTGCCGGAAGCAGGAACGGCAGGTTTGGACTGTTTTTTGTCCTGCTTCCGTTTCTTGTGCTCTGCGTCCAGAGCCTGGATATCCTCCAGAGTTTTTACCTGTTTCTTTTTCCAGCCCTCCAGGATCTTGTCCGTATACTGGAAGCTGGCCTGTCCTGTCTGCAGAACTGTTCTGGTGCAGGCTTCCTGAATGATGGCAATAGAAAAACCATAAGTTTTCAGCCAGGTGTCCATCAGAGTGATCTCTGTTTCCACAGGGCTTCTGTTGGTGATTCCCAGAGCCTTCAGAATGGAATAGTAATCCTTGCTGTACCGGGCATTGGCTTTTTTGGCTTCTGCTACAGTGGAGATTCCCTCCTGAGCCCAGGCAAGGGCAACGGTCTCCATGTACCGGATGCTTTTATGACTGCGGCTGACGCAGTACTCGATCAGGTATTCGATCAGATCTGCGGAAAAGCCCAGACCGTCATAGAAGAAAAGAATCTTCTGTATTTCCGTGGGGGACAGGGTTTTGCCCAGATACTGTTCTGCAATATAAAGAAGCTGGATAATATCTAAGCGGTGCGGCTTTGGCCGGTACTGCCTGTTTTAAAGCGGCGGCAGCCGTCTCGTCTTCAGCAGAGGCTTTTGCCTTTGGCAGAAGCAGGGCAATGCCGCGGAGACTTTTATCTGCAGCGAAGTCCAGGGCAAGAAGCTCCTGTCTGGACCAGTATTTCAGCGCCCGCAGAATATCCCTTTCTGTACAGAGCAGGTGGTCGGCCATCTGTTCCAACGTGAAAGAAACCGGAGTAGTGGACAGCGCCCGTAAAAGATAAATGTAAACCTTTACAAACTCACCATTGGCCTCCGGCATGTAGTCATCTATAAAAATATTGGACAGAAGCGTAACCTCTGACTGGGAGGGCTTCTGCAGTGTAATCATGCTCATGAACGATCTCCCGCTTTCTGAATCTTTTAAGTCACCTGCATTATAGCACAAGATTTTTCAAATGAGAATAGGGTATTTTACGGGGAAATCTTTCCACATAAAAATGTGGATAATGTGGATAATGTGGACAACGAATTTTCTCGAATATTTGCCATAAATCTCGGAAACCGCGTGTTTTGTTGCTTTTTCATTAAAAATAGATAAAATTGCTGTAGAAGAATGTCGGATGATGGAGGCATAAAAAATCCACATGTCCGGCACGGGGGATATGTGCATAAACATGTGGATAATGTGGATAACTTAGTTTCCGAGAAGCTGTTCTCCTATATTTACAACGTCTCCGGCCCCCATAGTTATCAACAGGTCACCCTGTGTACAATTTTCAAGTAAAAAATTCTCGATTTCATCAAAAGTCGGGAAATATTCGCAGGAAGTTCCAAGTTCTGCAATTTTCTCTCTCAGATCTTCTGAAGAAATTCCAAGAGTATCAGTTTCTCTTGCCGCATAGATATCTGCCAGAACCACATGGTCAGCCAGAGAAAGGGCTTTTGCAAATTCAGGAAGAAGAGCCTTGGTGCGGGTGTAAGTATGGGGCTGGAACACGCACCAGATCTTTTTGTGAGGATAATTTGCAGCCGCATGGAGAGTGGCTTCAATTTCAGTAGGATGATGGGCATAGTCGTCAATGATGGTCACTCCGCCGATCTGCCCCTTGTACTGGAAACGCCGGTCTGTGCCTGTAAAGCTGTGC
>OHCT01000510.1_pt1 | contig 14578 bp, 19 predicted proteins | sample 1566871 | NCBI WGS metagenome assembly OHCT01 (sample SAMEA3879548, study PRJEB24766) | human gut metagenome | biome: human-associated habitat; feature: feces | place: USA | collected 1985/1987 | reverse complement strand
GAAGGTGCTGATTATGAATAAGCCCACCGTCCAGGATATTTTCCGGTGTTTTTATTCGGCATACCTTGAAAAGTATTCTCCTTCTCCGGAACAGGCAAAAGTTGCCCGGAACATCTTGAACTGCAAAACCGGAGCCTATGGTGCAAACGTCAGTGTATGTGAAGACTGTGGTGCTGTTCAGATTCACTATAATTCCTGCCGCAACCGTTGTTGTCCCATGTGTCAGGCTGTTCCAAAGGAAATGTGGATGGATGCCCGCAAAGAGGATGTGCTTGATGCACCCTACTTCCACTTGGTATTTACAGTTCCTGACATTCTGAATCCAATCATTTACAATAATCAGAAACTGTTATATGACACCCTGTATCATGCAGCTTCTGCTACAATCAGTGAACTGACTGCTGACCCAAAGCACCTTGGTGCTGCTGTCGGCTATATCTGCATCCTGCATACATGGGGATCTGAAATGAACTTTCATCCCCATATCCATACAATACTGCTCGGCGGTGGTCTGACATCCAAAAACGAATGGAAAGACAACGGTACTGAGTTTTTTCTTCCTATATGGGCTATCTCCAAAGTCTTTCGTGGAAAATATATGGATGAGTTGAAAAATCTCTGGAATACGAATCAACTTAAGTTTCATGGAACTGCCGAAAAATACAGTAACCATTATGTGCTCAAAGAACTGATTGATTTCTGTTATGATGCGGAATGGATTCCTTATTGTAAGAAAACTTTTAACGGCGCACAGTCTGTGATTGACTACCTTGGAAAGTATACCCATAGGATTGCCATCAGCAATCACCGCATCATCTGTATGGACGATGAAAACGTTACTTTTTCTGTAAAGGATTACCGGAACAATGGACAATGGAAAGAACTGACTCTTTCCGGTGTTGAATTTATACGACGGTTTCTGATGCACGTACCGCCAAAACGTTTTGTCAGGATTCGGCATTACGGACTTCTTTGTTCCCGTAGCAAACACAAGAAGCTGACTTTATGCCGGAATCTCCTTGGATGCCAAAAGTATCTCTCGAAGCTTCGAGGTAAGGAGATACCAGAAATATTAAAACAGCTTTATGAGATAAACATTTGTGTGTGTAAATCCTGTGGCGGGCATCTTGGAAAACCACAGCTTCGAATACCACAAAGATGTTAAAAGCTTATTCTTTCATACATTTTCTAAAGCCTCAAAGCTTGAGGTTTTGTTGTCGTACCTATTTATCTGAAAATACTTGATTTCTGTAGCTTCTGCACAGAAAATCCTGTATAATCACAGGTAAGTACAAAAGATTGAAAGTCCATAGGTAACGACTACCCGGACGCTCACTTTGTTCAATGAGGTCAAATCGAAAATGGTGTAAACGAAGGGGCAGTTCACTGGAATGTCAAAACTGCTTTTTCGTTTACCCCATCATCGATTCTAACCTAAAGAATTTTGATGCTCCCATTATACCATCTCCCTACATCTCCTTCAACGTAAAACTCACCGTCCAAAGCCCTTTATAACTGGTATCCTTTTTCAGCTTCGCCTTATACCCCGTCACATACATCTCAGCCAGTTTCAGCTCCGCTGTCTCCACATCAAAATACTGCACGCTGATCTTATCCTTCTTCGCATACCCCGCCAGCTTCTTCAACCACTTCGCCGTAACAGAAAACGACACCGGGATCCGCACCACACCATGCCGCACCACATCCCTCTGTGTTGTCCCTGCCTCTGTCTCACCGCCGGAATCCGCTTCCACATCCTCCAGCTCCGCCTCATAAGAATCCGGAAGCGGCAGGTTCTCCCCGTCAAACACAAGATACTGAAAAAAAGCCATCCTATCTACCTCCGCTCCTCAGACTCATTCTCTGCTGTGCTGTCACGATCACCTCATCCAGCAGCTGGTTCCCCAGATAAACCGGAATCACCAGATCCCCCTGCTGTCCTTTCTGATCACCCAGCACATCTTTCAGCGCCGCCACAATACCGGCTGTCAGATCCGCACCGCCGGACGTTCCCGTACCGGTCATCACACCACTGTCTGCCACAGCCATCTGTGGTGAAATCACCATATCCGCAGCCACACTGTTCACAGCCGCCTTTACCATGCCCCTGCTCTTCTCAATGCCCTCAGCCAGACCACTCATAAAGTCCGGCATCCAGCTCTCGAAATCCGTCAGAGGACCTTCATCCGGCACAGAGAAATGCAGATGGGAACGGATCGTATTTGCCACATCCGTCACCGCACTGGCAACTGCACCAATACAGCTCCGGATACCATTTACAATGCCATTGATGATATCCGCACCCCACCGCCATCCGGCAGACGCAAGACCTGTAATATAATTCACTGCATTTCCCAGACCGTCCCGGATCGTATTATAAATACCGGAAATCGTACTCCGGATCCCATTCCAGACCGTAGAGATCACCGTCCGGATCGCATTCATCACCGTAGTAATGACTGTGCGGATCCCGTTCCATGCACTCTGCAAAAACGTCCGGATCCCGTTCACCACATTCGTAATAACAGACCTAATCCCATTCCAGACAGAACCAAAAAATGCTGAAATCGCATTCCACACCGCCATAACCGTTGCCCGGATTCCATTCCACGCTCCCACAAGGAAAGTAGAAATTGCAGTGACAACCGTTGTGAACAGCGTCTTAATCCCAACCCACAGACCAGAAAAGAAATCCCGGATGCCATTCCATACAGCCACCGCCGTATTCCGGATCCCGTTCCATGCAGAAACCAGAAACTGGGAAACCGCCGTCCATACCTGGACAGCGACTTCCTTAATCTCATTCCACAGCCTGATCCAGAACTGCCGGAACTCCTCATTAGTATTCCAGAGATAAATAAACGCCGCCACTAAAGCTGCAATGGTAGCGATCACAATAGCAATAGGATTCGCCATCATCGTAGCATTCAGTGCTGCAAAAGCACCCTTCACCGCACTGATCGCACCGGCAAGCTTCGGTGTCCATGTCATAATCGTTCCAATGGCCGAAAGGGTCTTGCCTATGATGATCAGCACAGGTCCCAGAGCCGCAGCCAGAAGTGCAACGATCATGATCACACGTTTCACCCCGTCCGGCATGGCATTCAGCACATCCACCATCCCCTGCAGTCCGGAAACAATACTCCGCACCGCAGGCATCAGCAGATCCCCGAAAGAGATCGCCAGCTCCTGAAGCTGTGACTTCAGAATAGTCAGCTGGCCTTCCAGATTATCCTGCATGGTATCCGCCATGTTCTTTGCCGCGTCCTTACAGTTATTCACTGCCCCGGACACCTTTTCAATATCCTCCGGTGCCGCATTCATCAGTGCCAGGAAACCTGACATGGCGTTCTTTCCGACCAGCGTCTCCGCATTGTTCGCCTTCTCAGCTTCCGTCATTCCTGCAAAAGCTCCCCTGCAGTCAGCCAGGATCGCAGACAGGCTCCTCATGGATCCGTCTGCATTCGTGGTAGCAATGGTCACATCCCCGATCGCCGCACCCGACAGCTTCACATCCCCGGTCAGGTTGGTCATGATGGAACGCATGGAAGTACCCGCCTGGGAAGCCTTGATACCTGCATTCCCCATCAGACCGATCGCTTCCGCCGTATCCTCAACCGAAAATCCCAGAGCCCCCGCAACCGGCACACAATACTTGAACGTCTCGCCCATCATGGACACATTCGTATTGGCATTACTGGAAGCAGCCGCCAGCACATCTGCAAAATGTCCCGAATCCGCTGCAGTCAGCCCAAAAGCCGTCAGCGCGTCCGTCACAATATCAGAAGTCGTTGCCAGATCTTCCCCTGATGCAGCAGCCAGATACATAACACCCTCAATACCGGACAGCATATCCTCCGTCTTCCATCCGGCCATAGCCATATAATTCATGGCATCCGCCGCCTCAGTCGCAGAGAACTTTGTCTTGGCTCCCATCTCCCTGGCCTTATCCCGGAGGCTGTCAAAATCAGATCCCGTTGCCCCGGACACAGCCGCCACCCTGCTCATCGCAGAGTCAAAATCAGCGGCAGTTTTCACCGCCGCCGTTCCAAGCCCTGTCACCACTCCCGTCACAGGAAGCAGCTTCTGCCCAACAGAAGAAATCTTGTTTCCAACCGTCTGCAGCTTTTCACCGGTTGCCCCGATTTTCTGCAGGGCAGTCGCAGACTGGTTCGCCTGCTCTTCCAGACTCCGCAGTCTCTGTTCCTTCTCAATGATCTCCCTCTGCAGGGCATCATACTGGTCCTGGGAAATCATTCCGTTCCGCAGTGCCTCATCCGCCTGCTGCTGTGCAGTCTTCAAAGTCTCCAGCTTCTCCCTGGTTTCAGAAACCGCCTGTGCCAGCAGTCTGTGCTTCTGCGCGATCAGCTCCGTATTCCCCGGATCCAGCTTCAGAAGCTTCTCCACATCTTTCAGCTGGCTCTGCGTATTCCTAATTTCCGTATTAACCCCTTTCAGGGCAGTCTGCAATTTCGTGGTATCGCCGCCAATCTCGACAGTGATCCCCCTGATTCTGTTCCCTGCCATACGGCTCACCCCCTAAATCCCATAAAAAAAGGCACAAAAATACCCGGATCACTCCGGGCACAAAAAAAGCATCTGCCATTCCTGACAAATGCTTTCCATATCTTCTTTTATTAAATCAATAGAACTGAAAGTTGTAGAACAATCTCTCTACCGTTCATACGATGCAATGATTTCTTTGCTGTCTGCAATTCTATAATCAAGTGTTCCCAAATTACCAATCAAGTTAAATGTCATATCTGCATTAACCTGCAATTCATCTTCAATCCTGGATGCAGACGGCTCATCTTTTAGAAAAACGGTTAATCCATAAGGCTCTGTTTCAGACTGTATCTCTATACTGTCATATGAATATCCCTCCGGATACTCTTGACTACTTACAATATTTATAACATTCGAAGAATCTCCTACATAATCTGTCTTATACTGCGACAGATCAGGAATTTCGTACAGTTTTTCTTTTTTCCCGCACGCCGAAATCAACATTATTGATACCGTAACTAACATAATTGCAAGTACTTTTTTCTTCATAGAAACACCACCTGAAAACTTTTATTTATCTTCTAACTCAAATCCGAGTTCTTTCAGTTCTTTTTCGTTTCTGACATCTTCATCAGTTTTCTTTCCAGTGATGGCGCTGTAGGCTTCTTTGATACCATTTTTCACTGCCCATTTGATAACGAAATACAGTGCGATCAAAATAACAATTGCGGTTCCTCCACTTATGCCTAATTCATTCCACATAATCATTAACTCCTCCGATTTCGTGACTTTCAATTTATTTTCAACTTTGCAGGCTGGGATTTATCATTGAATAAACCACATCCATACTCCAACTACTATAAGCAATATACCTGATATTCTTCCTGCAAATTTCGACTTTTTATATCCTAGAAAATTTATTGTTTCGGGAGTTGTAAATGGCAATAAAACAACATCTATACCCATTACTATAATTCCAATTCCTATTATAAAGACATTATTGTTAGAAATAATGCCATAAAACATAACTAAGAAGCCCAAAATAATGCCTAATATAAAATACTTGATTTTATGGCTGTCTTTATCCACCATCTTTTCATAACAATTTTCACATTTGCTGTTACAAAACTCAAAATTGTCATTTAATTTTTTCCATAATATTTACATTTTTTCATACTGTTTCCTCGGTAATCCTCAAAAATTCATTCAACAGCTCACGATTTTCTCAATTCTCCAAACTTAAATTTGCTTTGTAACTATGACTTTTCCTTCAGAATCCAGAAGAGGTGTAATACTGGCTCCAAGTCCGGAGTTCCAACAAAGGTAGTTAACCCCAGTCTCCTTATCTACAAGAATTTGACGAATTCCTTCATCTTTAAGCATACTTCCGTCTTTAAATATAACTTCAAATCTTTCTTCTTTCTTTGCCATGTTTACTCCTCTTTTCTCAAGCGTTAAATTTTGATAAACCCATTATACCCTTTCTGAATCATCCTGTCACCACATTTCATCAAATCAAAACCTGTCAAAATCCTCCTGTGTGGCAACCTGTCTCCATCCCTTATACTCATCGTTCCGGCTCTCCACAAACATATCGTTCACCATCCCGATAGTCAGCAGATCCAGATCCCGGATGGAAATCCCCAGCTGCACACACCGGAGAAGAAATAGGGGAGTTGTCATTTCACGGTCTGTTGCATGAAGTTTTTTTTAGCCTCCACATCCGTCCTGATGTTCATCCCCCACAGCTCGATCAGCTTCGGAAGAACCTGATAAATACTGAATGTATTAAATTCATCCAGCCATTCCTCCGGATTATCCGGAATCGACGGGTCTGCATGCTTTGCCATCACATACGCAATGTTCTCAAACATCTCAAGGGAAAACAGATCCAGGGAGGACTTTTCCGGATCCCCATCCCCGATACTCTTTTCCAGAACAGATAAATCCTTGTAAATATCCCTCTGGAACTTAATCCTGTAAATACGCGGAATGGCGGCAGATGCCTTAAAAGCAACCGCCTTCCCGTCAATCTCAATCTTCTTCATCATGCTCATATCTGAATCCTCCTCAGCTCAGTGCTTTTCCATTTCCTGCAGCATCTGCTACAGACTTTCCACTATCAGATGCCTGCAAAGAAGCCGGATCCGCGGCCGGCAGATACACCGACTTGTACCAGTCTGCATAAACAGTTGTATCCGTAGTATTCCCTGTCTTTGCCTTCACCTTTCCATCCGACAGCGGCGTAGCCTTGATAGTCAGCGTTTCCGTCTGCACTTTCTTCTTCTCCTCGTTGGTCTTGCCTTCAATCTTCGGACGGGAAGCCGAACAGTTATACATCACGTGACGGATATGGCGCACATCCCCGTCGAACTCAAAAAGCAGGGCAAACAGTGCCAGTTCTGCATCCGAGTTTTCAATCAGAACGCCCTTGGCATCCAGCTTTTCCCTCAGCACATCCGTCCGGAAACTCTCCGGGATCAGTGCAAGCTCCAGATCCCCGTCATAGCCCATATTGTTGTTGATCACATAATACGCAATACCGTCCGCATAAAAATTCTCCGGTTCCCCGTTGGCATCCAGGGACAGTGATACAGAGCCCGGAAGCGGCACCGGCGCTGCATAGGACACCGCCCCGTCCTCCCCGACCGTCAGTAAAGCGTAATGCGCATTTTTCAGGTTATACTTCACCTTGTTATTCTTATCAGACATAATATCCCTCCATCACTAAACAAATCATTACAGTTCCATACTGTACAGCACCTCATACAGCTTTTCGCTCTGGATCCAGACCTCCGACTTATTATAAAAAATCCCGGCATCATCCAGAACTGTTTCCACCAGAGCTTCTGCCACGGGATCCTTCCGGTCTGTGTAAAGCTCTATTCTTACTTCACTGATCCGGAAATATACCCGCCCGTCTGCCGCAAAATTATCACTTCCTGGAAGCAGATAACAGATAAACGGCGGATCCGGGCTTTCCCCTTCCGCAAAATGGTCATAGGCAAAAGGAAATCCCGTCTCTTCCAGCATCCCTGCCAGTTCTTCCAGTGTCATATGCTTTCACCTCCTGCCATCACCTCAGTGCCTTCTCCACTTCCCGTTCCAGAGTCTGTGCAGCCCTTTCCTCAGCAGGCGCAATATGCGGAAATGCCCTTGTCCTGCCGCCTTTTCTCAGCGCATGGCCAAACTCCAGCAGATGTGCCAGCTGGTACCTGTTCCTGGAATACACCACGATCTCCATTGCATTGGCAGTTTCCTTCGTGGTCTTCGCCGCCCAGCTCTTTGCATAGGCACCGGTCTTCACAGGGGCATTCTCCTGGATATCCTTCCTTGCCTGTGTCCCTGCCTTCTTTACCGCTTTTTTCATATCATCCGCAGCAAGCTGTGCATACTCTTCCAGTCCTTCCATGATCACATCTGCCATCTGGCTGACTGTACATCTGTCACCTGCCATGCTCTCACCTCCGGACCTTCCTGCATGTGAATTTCAGACACTTCTTCTTATAATTCAGATGATCCACACTCACAATGTCATACACCTGATCACGAAACAGGATCCTGTGGGTAACAGATCGCATGCCTGCAGTCTTTTTACAGTACCGCACCGTCACAGTCATTCCCACATCCTCCACCACAGTCCCTGCAGCTTCCGCTTCCCTGGAACTGGCAAGCCCCTCACCGCCTATCGTCGCAAAACAACAGTAATCCTCTGTCCACTCATTCCTGTGATTTCCGATCCCATCCTTCACAACAGAACACTTCTGAAAAATCACCTTTTCATTCATCAATCCAACATCCATGACACCCACCAATTCCATCATTCATAACAATATTCACCAGAACCATTTCCTGCATCCGGTTTTCATTTCCATTTCACGGATATTTTCTCAGAATCCCGGTTTCCTCACTCCAAACAGCAGGCTCCGCAGATCCATCACCAGCTGATGGTGATCGGCTTCCTCCCTGTGCTCATACAGATAGGCAGCCGCATACTGCACGGCAATCTTTGTCCCCTGCAGATCTTCAAACTCATCCTCATCCGTGATCCTTGCCACGTCCATGCAGATCTGCTGCCCCTGCTCAATCAGATCAGATAGCAGCACATCATCATCGTCAAAATCCACCCGCAGGTAATTCTTCATTTCCTTTACTGTCACGATCACAGGACATCACCTTCCATTTCCACCATATAAGAAGCATAGCTGCTCCAGCTTTCCGCAGTCTGGTAAACATCCAGCCTTCCCTTCGGGACATAGAACTTACAGTCCTTTGGAAGCCCAAGAAAAGTACCTGTCGTTGTAAGCTCCGGCGGCGAATCCGGAAGAAAATAATATCTTTTCATGCACTGGCAGTTCTCGAAACAATATCTGGAAACCGTCGTCACACTTTTGGGAATTACAATCTCTGTTAATGTATAACAGCCTGAAAACAAGGAATCCACAATCTCAGCAATTCCATCCGGAAGAACTACTTTCTCCAGCATCCGGCATCCCTGAAAAGCCCCGTTCCCGATCTTCCTGAGTCCTTTCGGAGGAATCATTTCTGTTATACAGCAGCAGGACTCGAACACATGCCTTCCGATATCTGTTACACCATCCGGAAGAGTTACTTCCTGTAAGGTAGTGCATTTATCAAAAACATAATCCCAAAGCCGGACGATTGTATTCGGAACAGATATATGTTCCAGCTGTACGCAGCCGTCACAAAAATAGCCGGGCAGCATCTCTTTTCCCTCTGGAAGCCCGAGAAATTTCAGACTGCAGCATTCTTTTACAACACCATTTCCCCATTCGACGGCATTTCCCATCGTAATGCTTTCCATCCTGAAAAAGCTGCAGAAACAATAATCGTCCAGTTCCCTGACCTAGCTTCCCACTTCTATTTTCCGCACAGCTGACAGGTATTTCATATTTTCCCGCACACTGCTTTTCCCTGCTGTAAAAGTATATGAACCGGCATTATAGTTTCCAAAAAAACAGACCTGGTTTTCCCCCTGGGGCAGGAAACGTATCACATACTCTCCCGGTTCCCTGTACCTGTGTGTCAGCGTGATCTTCGTGTAATTCCATCCTTCTGCTGTCTCTGGTTCACTTCCGTCTCCCCAGTCCACCTTTACGCCATGATCCTCACTCTGTCCAAAAGAAACCTGCGGCTCCAGCATATCCTTATCCAGACTTACATAGATTCTCGTTGCCCCGTCATCCGTGACATACTGGGGCGCCACATTCATCTCCCTGTTTGTCTTTTTCAGATCCTCCAGCGTCCAGTTCCATCCCGTACAGACCAGTCCTTCGTGAAACGGAAGATCCGGCAGGCGTTCCAGCCCGGCAAGCTCCTCAAGGGAAAAGCTGTACAGCAGTGTTCCATCATAATCAAAGAACCGGACCAGCAGGGACATATCCGCACCATTTCCGCCTGACGGGATCCTGCTTACTGCATCCGGGATCTCTCCCGGTTTCATCAGGTCAGAAGTACCTCCCCTGGCACGTACCGCATCTGCAATAGCTTTCAGTGTTTTCCCATTTACAAGCACATTTGCCATCAGTACGCCACCTCATTTCCATCCGTCAGTTCATCCATCCGCCTTCCCAGTTCCTCCACTGTCTTCCTTATCTCCTGTACCTGTTCCTCGGTCTGGAATTTACTGTCATTTTCCAGTTCACTTACCTTTGACGGTACCGGCACATTCTTCTGTGCGCCTTCCTCAATCCCCTCCAGCTTGGATTTTTCACTGTTCCCAAAATCATTACTGGAAAGTCCTTTCCCAGTTTCCTTATCCACCTTATTCCTTAAGGCATCCTCCAGTTCCTGCCTGGTCACCTCACCGCCGCCAAGCCCCAGCTCTTCCGAAGTTTTATTTCCGGTCAGCTCCACACCATTGATCTGCGGCTTATGGCTCATATTTTCATAATTATTTGAATCAGGAACACTGCTCATGGTTCCCGTCAGCTGCTCCATCACGCCACCTCCACCGTCAGTTTCAAAACCTTATTTGCAATAAATGTACACCGGTAACCGCTGCTCTTGTTTAAGGACAGCTCCCAGATATATTTTCCCAGTTCCAGATGCTTTGTATCTTCCTCTGAAAATCTGATCACCTTTTCCTTCACATCAGCCTCGATCCGTACCGCAGGCTCCGGATCTGCCTTGTTCCGTTTCGCCGCAAAGACCACGGAATCGCCTTCCTCAAACTCATACTCTGAGCCGTCCGGCAGAAATGCCTAGAACGCAAAAGAAGGCGTATCCCCCTTTGTCATCTCAATCTTCATATCCTCATGAACCACCCAGGACATTCCGTCACCTCCCGCAGTTTTTCCTGTTTCCATTCCGTTCATCATTCTTCATGCTCACCGCCTGGCTGATCTGATTTTCAAACCAGCGAACACTCCACCACTGCTTTTTTTCACAATTGAAACCTTCCCTGATACGATCAAAGCAGGGGACAGCTTACACCATCCCCTGTCATTCCTTCACATTAGTCAGCTTTCAGTTTCATGATCTGCACAGCTTCCGGAAGAACCAGTTTTCCGTCCACACGTTCCTTTGCAACAAAACCGATCATTCCATTTCCTGCAAACAGTTCATTCAGCTGCTTAAAGGATCTGTTCCCACGGTCCCCAATGTTGTAATAGCTGTAATCCCCAAAAGCGATGCCGTCCTTCGGTGCATAGGCAGAAGTCTCCACCTTATATCCCAGAATCCTGTCCGGTTCCCCTGCCTGGTAAGCCGGCTGCCAGATATAAGCACCGTTATTGTCCTTCAGTTTTCTAAGGGAAGGCAGTGTTGCATCATTCATGATAAAGGATGCATTTTTACGGTACGGACGTTTCAGGCCATACACCAGATCCAGCATGTCATCTGATTTCAAAGCCGCAGCCAGTGTATTCAGCAGATGCCCGCCGCCTGTTCCGTCAAAAATACCGGTCGGTTTCCCTGTTCCGTTTCCGTTCAGGAAAGCATCCTCTTCCGCATTGGCAAGTGCCTTTCCAAACTGGACAATAATGTAATTTTCCAGATTAAAAGCATTGTCATAAAGCAGTTCCTCCGTTACCTTGATTGCCACATGAAGCTTATGTGCATCTAGGATCTTCTGGTCAAAAGTCGCATCCCCGAAAGTCAGCGCCCCGCCTTCCTCAATCCAGCTTGCCGCCGGCTTGGTGGCCGCAATATTGATCTTGTGTTCCCCGGAAGTCACGATCCTTGTGGCAAGACGGCGCATGATATTCTCTTCATTCAGAACATCAACCAGTCTTCTGTCATACTCCTCCGGCACCAGATAACCGCCGTCGGCATCCACGCCCTCCTGAAGGGTATTGGAAACCTGTCGGAAGTTGCTTCTCAGTGCATTCAGCATTGCCCTGCGGTATTCATCAGAAGCACGTCCTGTCTTTGGCTCACCCTGGCCACCTGCATAAGGCTTCCCGGTCAGCGGCTGGTTTACCGGCTGGTTCAGGTTCTTTTCCATTTCCTCAGCCTTGCGGTGGCGGTCAATCGCCTTTGTCAGATCCTCAATCTCCGCTTCCATTCTCTCATAGGTTGCACTGTCCTCCGCAGACAGAACACCATTTTCATTCTCATGGGTATCCACAAAATTCTTTGCAGCTTCCCAAACCTTAGCTCTCTTCTCCATTAATTCCTGAATCGTCATAATCCGTGTCCTCCTCAGATATATTTTTTGATAAAATTTAAGCGTTCACGCAGATCATCCGCAGAACGCCCTGTGTCAACACTATTTACTTTTGATGCAACAATCCCCGCCTGGTCTTTCACGGATTTTCCAGTCTTTCCATAATGCTTCTCCAGCTTATTCATCAGGGCATTATTCACTGCCCGTCTGGAAAACATTACAGAATCAGACGTCCCGTTTTCTGTACGGTCGGCAACTGAATCTCCATTTTCACCCTGCTCTTCTTTCTGAAACAGGATGTCATCCGCAAAACCAAGTTCCACAGCCTTATTCGCATCCATCCACGTTTCCGCATCCATCAGATGTGAAAGCTTCGCCCTGCTCTGTCCTGTTTTTCGTACATAAGCATTGATAATGGATTCCTTCACGGCATCCAGAAGTTCCATAGCCTTCTTCATCTCTGCATGGTCGCCCCATGCAACCGTGGCCGGATTATGAATCATCATCATGCTCACCGGACTCATCCATACCTCAGTTCCGGCCATTGCAATGACAGACGCCGCAGATGCCGCAAGTCCGTCAATCTTTACGGTAACCTTCCCCGGATATTCCGACAGCATGTTAAAAATCTGTGCTGCGGCAACACAGTCCCCGCCCGGACTGTTGATCCACAGGGTAATGTCCCCTGTCCCGGCATTCAGCTCATCCTTAAAAAGAGCCGGCGTGACATCATCGTCAAACCAGCTGTCCTCAGCAATTACCCCGTTCATGAACAGAATCCGTTCCTCAGCTTCCTGTCCGCTTTCCAGATTTACCACTTTCTTTTTCCAGTTCCAAAACTTCTTCACCAGTATCCTTCCCCTTTCCAGATCCGGCAAAGATACCGGCATCTTGCAATTTTGTCATATTTCCATTGATCAGATACAGATCACCGCCAAGCTCTTCCGGGATCCGGTCCATATTTTCCAGTTCCCGTATATCATTGGCACTCATCCATCCATTCTGTCTTGCCGTGGCATAACCGGTCATCCTTGACTGGTAATCTCCCCTGAGCAGCCCGTCCACATTAAATTTAAAGAAATACTTCTTCTTTTCCTCCACAGAAAGCAGCGCCCTGATCATTGCCTGCTCCCACCGGCTCACCCAGGGATCCAGCGTATACTTTACAAACTCCAAGGACTGCTGTTCAATGTTGCTGAAACTGGACTTGTCCAGATCCCCCACCATATGCGGCGGAACCCTGAAAATCCTGGCAATCTCATCAATCTGAAACTTCCTTGTTTCCAGAAACTGTGCCTCATTCGGTGCAATGGAAATCGGCGTGTACTTCATCCCCTCTTCCAGGACAGCAACCTTATTTGCATTGCTGCTTCCCCCGAAAGTGGACTGCCAGCTCTCCCGCACCCTGCCCGGATCCTTCAAAGTCCCCGGATGCTCCAGCACTCCTGACGGAGCGGCACCGTTGGCATAAAACTTGCTTCCATACTCCTCCGCAGCAATGGCAAGCCCGATCGCATTCTTCGCCATGGCAATAGGTGAATATCCGACCAGCCCGTCAAACCCAAGCCCCGGAATATGCAGCACATCCGCCGGATGCAGACGCACAATCTTTCCATTCGCTTTCGGATCCGTCCCGGTCCTGCCGTCCACATCATCCCCGTCATAAACCAGATATTCATAATAAAGCCTGCCATGCTCATCCCTGTCCACCGTCATCCTGTCAGGCATCAGCGGATAAAGAGCCACAATTTCGCCCTTCCCATTCCGGATGATCTGACTGTACGCATTCCCCCACAAAAGCAAATGCGTCATCAAAGTCTCCCGGAACACAAAGGAAGTCATCTCCGGATTCGGTTCATCATGCAGCAGAAAATAGAGCGGATGATCCACCGCCTTTTCTTTACCGCCATTATCGTTATACCTGTAAAACTGCAGCGGCAGACCCGCCACCGCCTCAGAAAGAATCCTCACACAGGAATACACCGCAGTCATCTGCATGGCACTCCGTGCATTGACTCTCTTCCCGGAAGCCGTACTCCCCATAAAAAATCTACCCGCTTCCAGCTGTGCTGTTAGAAGGAGCATCCCTTCCCCGGAACAGCTTCCCAAATAACTTCATTTTCATCATCCTTTCAAAAAAAAAATAAAAAAGCACCTACATTCCCTGATAGATGCCCTTTTCATTGTATTACATTAAATTTGCCAGTAAATTATTTTGATAAAAAATATTTCTTATACTAATCACATCTTGTTTAGTCAGCACTCCCGTATGTGCACTCTTTTTCCTCATATCATTTACTGCAATCAAATCTTGCAAATATACATTATATGGTGCTATAGAATTCCTAGATATATAGCCTATTATCTGACCTAACATTTTCGCATTAACGTAAGCGCAAAATATTGCTACGCTACCCATGAATTACGCTTGCACCAAAATGA
>OHCT01000503.1_pt1 | contig 14956 bp, 14 predicted proteins | sample 1566871 | NCBI WGS metagenome assembly OHCT01 (sample SAMEA3879548, study PRJEB24766) | human gut metagenome | biome: human-associated habitat; feature: feces | place: USA | collected 1985/1987 | reverse complement strand
TAATTGTTCATTTATATTGGAAAGCGAAGCTGCGGCTTTATCATTCAGATACAAGCGCAACTACTCTTCTATTTATACGAATGAACATGTAAAAACAACTTTAGAACATATATACGAATATGACGAAATTCATAAAATATATGAATTGGATGATGTTATCTCTTTTCAATGGTTTGAGAACAGCCATTGTGTTGGTGCAAGGCAATTACAGCTTATCTTAAAAGATAAAAATAATGTAAAACAATCTATCTTATACACTTCTGATATTGGTTCTATGAATACTTCTAATTTTTTCTTAAATGATACAGAAATCCCTGAATTTTTTAATAAAATCACAATTATGGAATCAACATATGGCGCTCCTGGTCGAGTCAATAAAAAAACTCGTAAATTTGACCTGGAGAAGCTAAAAACTGCAATAGATACTGTTACCGAACGTGGTGGTTCAGTAATCATGCCATGTTTTAGTTTTAGCAGAACGCAAGAAATTCTTACAAATATATATAAATTATTTCACGAAACAGATTTCTCATATAATGTTGTTGTGGATTCCATGTTATCATGTGATATTTGTGATTTATACAATGACATTCTGGATGGCGAACATTTGGAATTGTGGAAAGAAGTTCAGGCATGGGATAATGTAAAATTTATCAGGGATAAGGAAGAGTCTTTGGCTTGTGTAAAGGATCCAACTCCCAAAATCATACTGAGTAGTTCAGGATTTTGTACGAATGGAAGGATTTTATCTTATTTGCATGAGTATCTAAAGGATGAAAATAGTATGGTTATCTTTTCTGGATACACCGGGTCAGATGAATCTTATTTATCTTATCGAATTAAAAATTCTAAGAATAATAAGTATATTAAAATCAGCGGAGATCCTGTTAAGAATAATGCAGACTGTATATCACTTGGGACTTTTTCAAGTCACGCGAACCGGAATGAACTGATTTTGTTTGGTTCTAAAATAAATACTGAAAAGTTAGTTTTGGTTCATGGTTCGCCGGAGGCAAAGAATAGTCTGAAGGAAGATTTAATTGAAGCAATATCAAAGGAAAATAAAACTCACAAGGTAATCGTGTCCACAAAAGACATGGTAATTAGATTATCTTGAATAAATAAATGGAGAATAAGGAATATATGGATATTTTTAAGATTTTAGATGATGACGATGTTTATGATGGAATCATCAAAGAAAATTTACAGAATAGAAAAATCGTTTTAAATGAGACTGTAGACGACAACTGTATTGAAAATGTATGTCTTATGATCATGAAATGGAATATAGAAGATAAAGACATTGCTCCAGAAAAAAGAAAGCATATCTTTATTTATATTAACTCTGACGGTGGAGAGGTTTTAGCCGGAAGCCAGATTTTAAGTTGTATTAAAACGTCCATTACACCTGTAGATACAGTTGGAATGGCAAAATGCGCTTCCATGGCAAGTTATATTCTTGCAGCAGGACACACACGTTACTGCTTCCCTAATACCGTTGTACTCTATCATGATGGAGAAACTGGATATGTAAGTTCTTCCAATAAAGGAAAGGATATTCAGAAATTCTACGACAATCTGGAAGAAAGAATGACTAAGTTTATGGTAGAAAATACAAATATGGATGCTGAATTCTTAGAGGAAATTAAAGATCGTGAATATTATATGTTTCCGGAAGAAGCGAAAGAAAAAGGAATCGTAGATAAAATCATTGGCATAGACTGTGATCTATATACTGTTCTGTAACTATTAGATAGCGTATTATTAAGGAATATAAGGAGAAAACATGGATTTTAAGAAAACAATAAAATACGATGGAAAAATAAAAGGATTACATATCGTAGACGGCGAGCTTGTCAATTTAGATGGAGAAATCATTGATATTATTAGTATACTTGAAAGAGTGTATGGAGAAAAACCATTTGACCTCTCTACAACTACTAAAACTGAAGAAAGCATAGATCCAGATCAGTTAGACAAGGATTCAGAGTAAGGTATAATATATGAACAATGATGAATTTTTACAGGAACAGCTTGATTTAATAAAAAGAAAACAAAGTGATCCATCGATTGAATGGCAAGATGTAACAGATTTCAGAAATTCATTTACAAATGAAGCAGAACATAGAGACACAATTAGAAAAGGATCTAAGTTGCTGCTTGAGTATATTAATGCAGGATGGGATATTCTCCCATCCTCTTCTGTTTTAAAGCCCGATTCTAATGAATCAATGGAAATTAAAAAGGAACGTATCAAACTCCAGACAGAGAAATTAGAAATGAATAAATGGCTTCGTGAATTATCTCGTGATGAACTTATTACAGAAAAAATTGTTGCAGCCATTAACAAATTAGCTCCGCTGGATATTCCAAAACCAATTATTCCGTTGAAATTAAAAAGAGAATATTTGCTTACGATTGCAGATCCTCATTACGGCGTTGAGTTTTGTATTAAAGATCTGTATGGAAATATTATGAATGAATATAGTCCGAAAATTTTTGAGAATAGAATGTGGGATTTATTCTATAAAGTAGTCGATCAGATCAAAACGGATAATATTAAAGTATTAAATATCTTTGACCTTGGAGATGATCTTGATGGTCTTTTAAGAGCAAATTCCCAGCTCATGAATCTTAAGTATGGTGTAATTGATTCTTCTATTTTATACGCAAATTTCTTATCTGAGTGGCTGAATGAATTAAGTCATTATGTGAAAATCAAATTTCAAATGGTAAAAAGATCAAATCACAATCAGCTACGTCTTGTGGGACAACCTAAAAATTCTTTTCCAGATGAGGATATGAGTAAATCTATGCTTACATTTATAAAAGAACGTTTAAAAAACAATCCAAATGTGGTTATTATTGAAAATCCAACTGGTCTTACATATGCTCTACTTACTACATATACGGTTCTTGGCGGACATTTCGAAACCAAAAATCTTGGAGAAGAATTGAAAAATTATTCAGTAACATACGGCGTTCCAATAAATTATATTTTCTCTGGGCATTGGCATTCTAAATTTACTGGAGATGTCGGGATTGATTCAGAATATGTATCAGTAAGATCTATTATGGGAATTAATCCATATAGTATGAGAATAAATAAAACAGCACCTGCCGGAGCTTCGATGTTTGTATTTGAACAGGGAAGTGGAATTGTGTGCGAATATAGATATAAGTTATAAATGAAATAAATGTGTTATCCCCTCTGTGCTTACTTGTAACTTAGCGTTTGTGGTGATCTCGTATAACGAAACCAACCAATATAATATTACAAAGTAAATTACCAAGTTCTATTACATTCATATTGATACCTCCAATCTGGCTAAAGCACAGAATGAAGTAATATGGACTCACGCCTACTGCAAACGGCAGCCGTAGTTACGTTCAGCACAGCTCCACTAGAGATATCCCCTAAGATGTCTCGTTGACACCTTTTGGGTGTCTCTACCTCAATAGACAGGATAACACATTTATTTTCAATTTACAACAAAAAAATCAAATAGTATGGATGGCGCTGCTGTCTATATTATACATTTCTTGGAGGGTGATCTTGCCCTCCTATTTTCTTGGTACATGGCGCAATTGGAAGACGCGTCTGGTTTAGGCTCAGAATTTTGCAGGTTCGAATCCTGTTGTACCAACTATTAGTTAAATAAAAAAATGAGGAGGAAGTTGTTTTTATGGCGACTAGAAAGAAAATAACTGTTGCACAGCCTGTAAAAATGACTGCTGCTCAGATGAGAAACAAAATCGAAGAACTAGAACATAAAATTGAGATTTACGAAAACGATACAGCCTGGTGTTATATGTGTGGGAAGCCTAAAAGATTAGATTCTTTTTATTTTAGTTCTGATCCAATGATTCAATCTGGTGTCACTCCAATTTGTAAAGATTGTGCCAGAAAAATTGCATTGCGTGTTGATAAAAACGGAGAAGAACACTCTCCTACCAGGGAATCTATTATAATGGCATTAAAATATCTTGACAAGCCATTTTTAGAGGTTGTATATAATGCAAGTATTAATGAATGTAATAATCAGATTGCTAAAAACAAGAAAAAGAATGTATGGTCTGTTTATATAAGAACTGTTTCAATGGTAAATTATGTAGGTATGACATTTACTGATTCTGATTTATTTAAAGAAAAAATTATATACGAAGACGAAAAGACTCCTGCTGATGTGGTAATGGGTCACGAATCTGAAGATACGTATAGTAATTTTGTAAAGAATCAACAAGATGTTATTCGATTACTGGGATATGATCCATTTGAACAGGAATCCATTTCTGATAAACCATTTTTATATTCTCAGCTTTTAGGATTATTGGATACCAGCGAAGATTCTAATGATGATATGATGAGGAACGCTTCTGCTGTTTCTATTGTAAGAGCATTTCTTCAGCAATCCAAAATTGATAATGCTATTTCTACTTACATGTCTGATATAAATAAACTCCAAAATAATTCTGCAACAATTAAATCATTACAAGCGAGTAAAAAAGACCTTACTTCTATGATTAAGGATCTTGCTGCTGAAAGTTGTATTTCTTTGAAAAACACAAAGAATGCTAAGAAAGGTGAAAACACCTGGACTGGCAAACTGAAGAAGATTAAAGATATGAATCTCCGAGAAGGAGAAGTTAATGGTTTTGATCTTGCTACGTGTAGAGGTATGCAACAAGTTATGGATATGAGCAATGCATCTATTCTAAAACAGTTGCGATTAGATGAGTCTGAATTCGCAGATATGATTGCAGATCAGAGAGAGATGATCACAGATCTCAGAAGCGATTTGGATAATTACAAAGAAATCACCCGTATTTTGTTAAGAGAAAATATGGATCTTAAAGATTATATGGAAGAAAATGATCTATTAAAGCCGGGCAATTTGATAGACTTAGACGATCTGTTTTCGTGTTTTAGTGATATTAATGAAGAGTCTGAAGAGTCAAAAGAAGAATCTGGAGACATCGCAAGTGGCACAGCATAAAATCCTCAGTAAAATGCCCGAACTAAATTATTGTCCACAAGAGTCTACTATATTTGTAAAACCAGGTGTATATGCAATGTCGTCTCGTAAGATAGAAAGTCTTATTAAAATTGCAAATATGCAGAAGTTTTACCAATGTAATCCTGTGAGATTTATAAATGATTTTTTCAATATTGAGTTACTTGATGCACAAGCATGGATAATACAAAGAGCATGGAATTGTCCTAATGTATTATTGGTTTGTACGCGTGGATTTGGTAAATCTACACTCATAGATATCATGATTATGGCTAAGGATATGCTGTTCTGTAATTATTGGACATATATTGCATCCGGATCCGGCTCCCAGGCTCAACAAACCTTCAATACCCTTGAAAAGCTCGCCAACGATAATATAGATACAATGCTTGGATCAACGGGCTATATTTTTAAATCGGAAATAGAGATTAAGAATGCTGCAGGTGATGGTTTTAGTCATTCATCTGATGGATTTTCTTACAACCTATACAATGGATCATTTACTCAAACGTTGAATAGTAATATAGACAAAAAAAGAGGTTTTTTATATCGATTAATAATTAATACAGTTCCACAAAAGGCCTCGCCGCATAGAAATATGTGGATTTATTTTTTATAGTGCTGAAGAAAACGGGAACGCTGGAATGCCAACCCGAATGGAAGGCTATATGTAACAATATAGTCACATGCAGAGCGTAGGAGGTGAAACTGCTTATTGTATACTAAGCAGAATATAATCCTCCCAAGAGTCAGCACCTCGACTGTATATAGGCCAGTCTGAAAACTTAACGTTAAACGAAGGAGAAAAGGTACGCCGAACTTATAAGAAGGATAATTATAAGAACTGGGAGATAAAAAGCTTCCAGGATAACAAAATTGATGCGTGGATCTGTAGTTTTTGACGAATGCGGCTTCTTATCCGATGAGATGCTTGCGACATTTGCTGCATTCGCAATTGTAAATAAAAGTTTTAAATCTGGTAAAGACAGAGATGGTAATACCATTGATAGAAACAGGTTAAGGTGTATACCAAGTAACATACCTAACCAATTATTTTACATTTCCTCTGCTTCTTCTACAGATACTAAATTTTATAAATTATATAGAGATTTTAGTAAAAGGCAGTTAATGGGTGATCCAGATTATTTTGTAGCACACATTGATTGCGAGGTTGCGTTTAAACCAACTATTCATGGCGAAGTGATGGAACCTTTGCTCACAAAAAGCACAGTGAAAGCCGAACTTAGAGCCAATCCAGAAAAGGCAAGACGGGAATACTATTGCCAGTTTACTTCAGATGCTGGAGCAAATGCAATTATCCGGAGAGGTGTTATCTCACGTAACGAGCAAGTCCGAAAGCCTATTCTATATAATGATACTGGCAATAGAAAAATCGTTATTGCTTATGACCCGGCACGTAGCCGAGACAATTCTGTAATACTCGTCTCTGAGGTATATCCCGAAAAAACAAGTCAAGGTATTGAATATAAAATGCGATTGTTAAATTGCATCAACTTGATTGATATAAGTAACAAAAATAAGAAAAAGCCTATGCAGACACCAGAACAGATTGCTTATTTAAAAGAATTAATTCTTGATTATAACAACGGCGGAGATGATAACTACAGTAATATACTGGGTATTTATATTGATGCTGGTTCCGGTGGTGGCGGTGTAAATATTGCCGATTATCTGATGCCTGATTGGAAAGGCAAAGATGGAAAAATGCATAAAGGTCTTATTGATAAAGTATACTCTGAGGAATATGTAAGGAAATTCCCGAATGCAGTAAATAAAATACATCTTATGGATCCTCTCAGGTGGAAATCAGAAATGTATGAAGCTCTGATAGAGATGGCACATCAGGATAAAATAGAGTTTACTGCCTCTTATGATGGTAAGGGGTATCTTACAATATTCGATGAAGATAAAGAAAAATATGAAAAAACAAAAAAATCGCTCATAGCAAAATGTAAAAAAAATAATATGAGTGAAGAAGAGACTGACTATTATGTACAACAGGAATTAAGCAATATTCAGAATGTGAATAGTCATATAGAAAAACTTAACTGGCAAGAACAAGCTTCTCTATCAAGTATTGACGCTTTGAAAGAAGAGCTTGTAAATATGATTCGTATTAACAGATCATCCGGTAAAGATTCATTTGAGCTTACACCGGAAAAGCGAAACAAACTACATGATGACCGTGCCTATACTATGGCTATGTCAGCTTATGCCTTGCAATGTGAACGGCGTAAAAATATCACATCCAAACGAAAGCCAAAAGCTGATAAATCATTAGTTCAATCTCTCATAATACGAAAAGGAGTTCGCCGCTCTGTATTTGAATAAAGGAGGTGCTGAATATTTGGCACGACAAATGAAACGAAGAAAGGTGTCTAATAGGGAAACATCTTCTGTTAATAAATTCTCCCCAGCACCTACTCCTCAAAGCTCCGCAGAAGACATTCGCAATTGGTATAATCAAAATAAAATAAATATTGAAAATTATGCTAAGGCTATGGAAGGACCAAAATCCCTAAAAGATATAACAAAATCCAGTGTTAAAGCAATTACAGCATTTAATAAAGATAGCCTGCGAACTTATCTTCAAAATATCGGCAGCAATGAAAAAAATTTAAGAAACTTATCAAGATATCTATATTATAGATGCCATGCTTATTATAGACTGGTATCATACAATGCAAATATGTTTTGTCTGGATGCGAGATCTGTCATACCGGAATATGATTTGGTTAAAGGCGGAGATGCTACAAAAATGCTAAAATCTTATCAAGATACATTAACCGTGCTAGACAAAATGAATTTGCAATACGAAATGTTGAAATTATACACCATATGTTTTAGAGAAGATGCTGCATATGGATGTGTATATTATGATGAAACCGGATTATTTATTCTTCCATTGGATCCTGATTATTGTAAAATTTCCGGAGCTTATAGTTCTGGAGATTTTTCTTTTCATATGGATATGAGTTATTTTCGGTCACGGAAATCTACATTGGAGTTATTAGGTGAACCATTTGTTTCAATGTATAGGGCTTACGAAAATGATACATCAAACGGCAAATGGCAACCAATGCCTGATGAATATGCAATATGTCTAAAAGCCAGAGCTGAAGATTGGGAAACAGTTGTACCTGTATTTTCAGGGTTATTATCCGGGATTATTAATTTGATTGATCTTGATGATCTTCAAGCAATTGCAGATGAACAAGATATCTATAAAATGATCTGGTTAGAGTTGGAAACAATAACGGGAAGTGACAGTCCTGATGATTGGAAAATCACTCCTGATATTGTGATAGAGTATTTTAACAGAATGATCAATGAAGCTCTTCCTGATTACACTTCTGCTGCTATTATCCCAGGAAAACTCGATCAGATATCTTTTAACAATGATAAAGCAACAGATACAAATAAGATTGCCAAAGCAACAGAAACATTGTTTAATTCTTCTGGTGGCGCGCAGATCTTGAACAGTGCTTCTATATCTGGTACAACAGCATTCTCAGCTGCGGTACGTGCAGATACAGAAATGGCAATATCAATGCTTCTGCCTCAAACGCAAGGATGGGTTAATAGATTTTTATCATACTATGTAAGCAATCCTGCAAAGGTAAAATTCTTTGAAGTCAGCGCTTATACAAAAGATGAATTCAAAAAACAACTGCTTGAATCTGCACAATATGGAATGCCTACTAAATTGGCTTATAATTCTTTGAATCAATTTTCTGAAAAGGATACCCTGTCTCTTAATTTCTTTGAAGAAGAAGTTCTTCATTTATCTCAAAAACTCATTCCTCTCCAAAGCTCTTATACACAAAGTAGCTCAAATCCACAAAATGAAGGATCTGATTCTGGTGGAGCGCCGACCAAAGATAATGATGATATTACAGATGACGGAGAGGCTTCCAGAGACAAATCGGATAAAGCAAAATAGGTGAATACATGGAAAATAAAAAATTTATTATAACAACAAATATGGAATCTGCTGCGTTATTACAAAAAACTGGACTCCGGTTAGTTATGCAAAATAATCAGCAGTGGATTTTTGAAAATAACAACAAGTTAGTATTCAATAATCTTAATGATATTGTTTATACGGACAAATTGTTTATTTAATACACTTCTCTTCTATTTGAGGAGTATTTAACACTCAAAGAAAGGAGGATATAATGCCAAATAAACATAAAATATTAACACTAGAACAATTAGTAAAATTTTGTGAAGAAAATCATTTCTATAACTTTAGTTCTAAAGATTCCGGATATTCTCTATCTGTACAAATTCCAGGCTCGTTATCTTTTGACGAAAATTCTACAAAAGGCCTTCTATTTGTTAAGGTAAAAACATGCCATACACTTTTAAATAGAAATGGAAGTTATGCCTCAGAAGAAAATATGAAAAAGGCTATGCCGTCTTTAAAATACAGACCTCTGTTGGCTCATATTCATCAGTTAGATTCTGGAGAATATGATTTTCATGCTCATGACATTGAAATTGTTGAAGATGAAAATGGAGAAGAAATACTGCAGTATACAGAGAAACAAATCGGGGAGTTTACCGCAGATGATCCTTATTTAGAATATGATAAGGATATGGATAAAACCTATGTTATAGCCACTGCTGTTATTCCTGAAGATTATACCATGGCTGCAGATATTATCAGAAGAAAAAACGGAACAAAAGTTAGTTGTGAGCTTTGTATTAACTCTATGTCATACAACGCAAAGGAAAAATATTTAGAATTAGAAGATTTCTATTTCACTGGTGTTACCTGTCTTGGTTGTGAAAAAGATGGCCGGGGAATAGGAGAAGGTATGCTTGGAAGCAGATTAGATATACAGGATTTTAGTGAAGCGAATAATTCTGTATTTAATTGTCGTGAAGCATATCAAGTTGATCAGGATTTAATCAATGTATTAGAGAAATTAAACAAGACACTCTCTAATTTCAATGATGTAAATGTTAATGGAAAGGAGGATAATCAGGTGAATAAGTTTGAGGAGCTTTTAAATAAATATGGCAAATCTGCAGAAGATATTACTTTTGACTATGAAGGACTTTCCGATGATGAATTAGAAACCGCCTTTTCTGAGGCATTTGAGACTTCAGTAAATAACACAGATAATAACTCTGTAAATCCAGAAAATAAAGAGCCAGAAGTTTTTGTTAAATCATTTGAACTGTCTCATGATGATATCAGATATGCATTATATCAGCTTTTATCATCTTATGAAGACACAGATAACGAATGGTATTTTATCAATGCGGTTTATGATACATATTTCACTTATGAAAATTGGAGTGGAGATAAGATTTTTGGACAGTCTTATACAAAAGATGGTGATAATGTAACTTTTGATGGCGAAAGATACAATCTTCATAGAGAACTACTGACAGATTCCGAGTATGCAGAGCTGCAGACAATGAGAAGCAATTACTCTTCTATCGTAGCTGATCTTGAAGCTTATAAGAAAAAAGATGCTGACGAAGCAAAGGATTTATTATTTGTTTCCGATGATTATAAAGCTATTTATGGGACCAAAGAGTTCAAAGAACTCAATGAAAATCATACAGATTTCACTTTAGATGATCTTAAGAATAAATTAGATTCAATTCTTTTGTCTTATGCCAAATCCGGCAATTTAAATTTCTCATATGAAAATAATGACGTGGCTCAGAAGGAACCACAGAAATCTTTCTCAAGAGTAAATCTTCCATCTAAAACAAAAAAGAAAAATAAATACGGTTCATTATTCAGCAAATGATTCGTATGCAAAAGTTGTACAATAGCAACTTTTTTCGGATATTAAAACAGGAGCATGACATAATGCTCTTATTTTTATTTCAAATCATTTTGGGTTGAAATTTTAACCCCTATTTTAATTTGTAAAAAAGTAATGAAAGGAGAATAAAAATGGCGATTAAATATACAATCGAAACTCATGCTGTAGCTTTCCCTTCTAAGCTTATCGCTCAGAATGGCGGAGAACACATCTATAACATCGAATTAACTTCCGATACTGATAACGGAAATCTTGTAGCCAAAGGAGATTTTGTTGGCCTTGATCTTTACAAAGAAGGTGCTGTTACAGAATTCGAAGGAGTTATTCAGAAACAGGCTGCAAATGGCAACTGGTATGTAGAAGTGACTAAACCAGGAGACGCTCTATTTGTTTATATGCAGGCATTTATCCCAGAGGACTGGACAAATAAATGGAAAAAGGAATCTAACTTCTACAATGCTTCCGGCGATACCGTAAGAGGATACGGACTTCATGTAGGAGATGTATTTGAAGTATCTAAGGAAGGATTTACAGGCGATCCAAAAGCTAAGGCAACAGTTACTTGTGAAAATAAGAAACTGAAAATTGCTGCTTCTGAAGCCTAAATTCAAAGGAAAGGAGGTTAATAGATTATTATGGCAAAAAGATTATTTTTTAATGATTTAAGTTTATATACACAGAATGTTTTTGCATCTCTGTGCGAGGACGGTGTTACACCGGAGGAAAATTATGAAGGATTTAGAAAACTTACATATGATCTGAATCATAATGAAGAGCTGTTTGATGAAGATGGAAATCGTATCTCCAAACGCGAAGCAGAGAGCGCTGTACGTAAATTTGTTTATGCTATTATGGGCTTAAGTGAAAATTCAACAAAGCGTGAAAGAAATCGTGCAATGAAAAAGCATGGTGTAGAGCTTTTCGAGGTTATGGAAGAAGAAATCGACATTAAAGTTGAGACTGGATTCAAAGAGTCTGAATTCTTTAATAATTTTGTAGAGGAAAGAAATATTGCCCGTGGTGATTCACAGGAATTCTGGACCAACGATAAAGTTGTTCTTTCTGTTACTAAAATTGCCGGGGACCATCATGACTTTAGATAAGTAGAGTCTGCGTAGCGAGAGCTGCGTAATAAAACACGTATCTAATTGCTGGAAAACCCTAAAGACAACAAAACTACAACGTAATACCTAATCATGGTGTAAGCGTGAATGTTGTGAAAGCAGAAAAAATTTGTTGTATGAGGACGAGGTTAAATCCCCTGTCCTTTTTTAATGGGCAATCAGCAGCTAAGGCTGAAAAGCAAAGTTCAACGACTATCCCATCGGTGAATAAAGATATTCACAATAGGAGTACGGCTCAAGCGAGTGGGTGAAACCCCCTTAAATGGAAATGGTACGCATCCCCAAAAAAGGATGAAGATATAGTCTGCTCTCATATGAAAGTATGAGGGGTTATATAACCCGGTTAGGGAGTAGCGTCCCTTGTTATTATTTTCCAAACAACAAACAATATAAATAGAAATGAGATGAATAAATGCAAAATGATGATAAATCAGGCATTTATTGTATCGAAAATAAAGTTACCAATAAAAAATACATTGGCCAATCTGTTAATATAAACTACAGATGGTCAAAACATAGATATGAATTAAATAACAATGCTCATTATAACGATTATTTACAAAATGCATGGAATAAGTATGGTGAAGATAAGTTTGTTTTCTATGTATTAGAATGTTGCTGCAAGGAAGAACTTGATGAAAAAGAGAAATATTATATAGCATTATATAATACAACTGATCGAAACTATGGATACAATCTTCAATCAGGTGGTCAAGCATCAAATACTCCTTCTTATGAGACATGTCAAAAAATAAGTGCTTCGAATAAAAAAGCATATCTTAATTCAGATCTTAGGGAAAAACGATCAATAGATGCTTATATTCAATGGAGTAATCCCAACATAAAAGAAAAGATAACTGGTAAAAACAATGGAATGTATGGAAAACACCATACAGAAGCAGCAAGAAAAAAAATGAGTGAGAAAAAGAAAGGGAAACCATCACCTCATAGAATTATGATTCCTGTTTTATGCATAGAAACAAATGAGTATTTTGATTGTGCTGCTGAAGCTGCACATAAATTTTCAGTGCAAAGCGGAAGCATATTAGGGGTATGTCGTGGAGAACGTAAAACTTGTGGTGGTTATCATTGGAAATTTTTATTGGAAAATAATACAAACTAAACAAATGGTACATTACAGAGACTGGGTTCTGGAGAAAGCTATACCGTAACAACATCTGTATACGGTATTGCTGTTGGTGCTGATATTGACCTGTATCTTGCAGGCAGACTTGATTGGGCTAAATTCACAGATCAGTGTGCATCTGCTTTCGTAAGAAAGATCCAGGAGGACATCTATGCTGAAATGATGAACGCAGGAAAGAAACTTCCAGCTCAGTTTAAAGGAAACGGTGCTCTTTCAAACTCTGTTAAAGATAAACTGGATGAAATCCTTGAAAATGTTTCTATCGCAAATGATGGAGCGCCTATTGTAATTCTTGGTACAAGAACTGGTTTGCAGCAGTTTAACAAACTTATAGAGGTTGACTGGATCAGTAACGACCAGAAAGATTCTGTTGCAAGAACTGGCCGACTTGGATATTACGGACCATATGTACTTATGGAGCTTCCGCAGAGATTTGCTCTAAATGATACAACCAAGAAATTACTTGATCCTAAAACACTGTATTTTATGCCGCAGGTCGAAGACAAATTTATCAAGTTTGTTGACGTAGGTGAAACAGAAATCACAGAAATTACAGATAAGGCACAGAGAATGGATGACACAATGAAATACGAAGTGCAGAGATCAATGGGTGTTGCAACTCAGATTGGACGTTACTTTGGTATGTGGACTCTGGCTTAATACCAAATATTTAATAAAACAATCCTCCGTTTTATAAATGGAGGATTGTAATGAATAAAAGGAGAATCGTAACATGGCGACATCAATGAAAAGTAAAGCTACGAAAACTGTAGCTGAAGAAAAAACTTCTACAGTTGATGTAGAAACTAGCACAGAAGTTAATGTGTCAAAAACTGTTGCTGCTAAAGCAAATAAGAAAATTTATGAACCTTCTGACGGTATTCCATGTAAATCTATTACGTCAGGAAGCCTGTTTATGGAAGGATTAAAGTCACATATTGTATATGAATGGGTAGATAATGGCGATACTGTCGAGGTTGAATACCAGGATCTGATTGCAGCCATTCGATCTAATAACGGATATATCATTAAACCATTTTTTGTAATCGAAGATGAAGAACTGGTTTCTCAGTTTCCACAGTTAAAGAAAATATATGAAACACTGTATTCTGTAGGCGATTTAAGAACTGTATTAACAGATTTAAATCCTAGTGACATGAAAGCAACTATTTTGTCACTGCCATCTGGAGCACAGGAATCAATCAAACATATTGCGTCCCAGATGATCAGCAATGGAAGTTTGGACAGTGTTAAGAAGATAAAAGTTCTTGATGAGATTTATGATACTGAAATGAGTATAATGACCGGATTATTTGATATTTAGATTGGAGGTATCTTATGCCTTCACTTAATTACGATGATATTTACTCAAAATTTAGATTGAAAGTAAAAGCATATGATTTATTATCTATGCACTTAGATGATGTTAGTGTTTTTTTATGTGATTGGCTACATACATCTGCAAACAAACCTTATGTTCGAAGATTGTTTTCTGAATTACGCTTAGATGATATTCTTCAGGAAATGACTTATTCTATGAAATATTCTGTCGATGAAGAATTTGATAAAGAATTTATTACCGATGTACTTGGAATCGGGATGGTAATTGAATGGATCACACCTAAAATTAATAATCTGAATCTTATGGCACAAGTATTTGGATCAAAAGAAGAGAAATTTTACTCACAATCAAGTCATCTTAACAGTCTTAAAGACTTGAAAAGATCTTTAATAAATGAACAAAAGTCTATTATTAAAGATCGTGGATATATATGGAATTCTTATTTGGACGGTGAAAATTCCTAATGGAGCATTTATATGGTTGCTTCAGTGAAAAACAATTATCGGAATATAAGG
>OHCT01000479.1_pt1 | contig 15630 bp, 12 predicted proteins | sample 1566871 | NCBI WGS metagenome assembly OHCT01 (sample SAMEA3879548, study PRJEB24766) | human gut metagenome | biome: human-associated habitat; feature: feces | place: USA | collected 1985/1987 | reverse complement strand
GGAAAGACTGATCAGTTCTTAGCGGAATGCGTGGTCAGATGAGCCGGAATTTGCAAAACCTAACAGTAAGCCCGAAACAAAGAATGTAATCTCATTTGCCAGACCTTCTCCTGTCTTTGGAAGAGCTGCTAGCGGAACCTCTTCCTCCGGGATCATAACCGGTTCACCAATCTCAGGAAGAGCTGCCAGCGGAACTTCCGGTTCGTTAATCACTACACCAGGGCCGCCCTCTGGAGTACGATCAGCGTGACCGCTGGGGGTTCCACCTCCACCTCCGCCGCCGCTTCCACTACCACCGCTGGAATTACCGGGAGTTGGATCTGGAGTTGGGGTTGGCTCAGGATCTGGAGCTTCTGCTTTTACAAACTCTGCTCCGAAGTTAAAGCCAAATTGGTAATCCAGATATGTATCATTTGCATTTCCATTTATCTTCATTGCAAAGATAAGTGGTTCGCTCTCTTCTCCTGATTTTATTATTCCAAAATGAAGTTTAGCATCATCCTCAAATGCATCATTCTCACCTAAAGCATATGAAGCCAAATTATAATCTGTTTCCTCACCTGTATAAGACTCAGGAAGGATATTTAAATAGCGATGATAAAATACAGCTGTCAAGAACTCCGACATGGTCGGATCTGTTTCTTTTATCTCAGAATCATGTACGGCATCGCCCTTATTTAAAATCATTTCTTCAATATCATCCAGTGAAATTTCATCTAAAGAATTTACTATATCTCCCTTACTGTTATAAATATTATAATAATCAATATAATATTTATAAAGATCATCTATCCCACTGTAGCCTTTTTCTATAAGAGCTGCTTCAACATTTGCATCTGTCGGCTCTGCCCCGTTACCTAAAAGGAGAGCAATTGCACCATTACGAAGTCTTTTTGGATCTGTAGTTGCAGAATGAGAATTTCCATGAATGATTAACGGGCTTGTCTGTAAAGCTCTATCCTGCAGCATATCAAAGCCAAAGCTTCCCGGCACATATTCCAAATCATATGGTGATTCATTTTTAATAATCACTTCACACTGGACTTCATCTCCTGGCTGATATCCCATTTCAGTCTTCCATACAAATGCTTCGTTTACTATTTCTTCTGCGCTGATCGTCAAATTGCTTCCATCATATGTCTCTGGAATTGTAAATATAACCTTTGTTTTCTGTTCTTCTGCTACACGATTATCTATTTCATATTTAATCTCACTGCTGTTTTCATATCGATCCTGATCTGGCAGCCTTAAATTATTAAGTTCTGAGCTGTAATCAACAACAGGTACTTTATCCGCATCAACCACTCTTTTTACAATTGCATATATAATCATATTGTCACTTGTATATGCACTGCTAAGCGTATTTGAAAAATTATTATTGCTTAATTCACGTTGCGGCTCAACTGCTGCAAATGTAACTCCATCCTCCGTTACTTCAATAGAATCTGAATCGCACTCTATAAAATTACTGGAGCCGCTGGCAAAAACTTTATAATTTTCCGGATTCATGTCCCTTAAACTCAATCCTTCAACAGAAATTGTTACCGGCTCGTCAATACTTGTTATATATTTATCTCCATCGTGAATTCCAAATGTATAATAACCGATCAGATTGATTTCAGGATTTTCAATGCCATCATCCTTAAATGACCAATTTACCTCCTTTTTCAATTCTCTTATATATCTGTCAACATTCATAGAACCTAAAATCGGCTCTGTCTCCACCTCAAGACTGCAGACAGTAGTTGTAAAAAAGTCGGATTCCAGTTCAAAAGTTAAATCCTCTGCTTCCGCAGAAATTGTTTCGGTACCACTAGCCTTCAATACCATAGCCTCTGCTTCCACCTCAATATCCAGATCTTCAGATACATCAGCAATGTGGTACATATAGATTCCGTCCTCGCCCTGTTCTACAGGTTCAAGTTCCTCGCCATTAGCTGTAACCAGTGAAATTCCATATCCCTCAGTGATCGTCACTGTAAAATCAAGCTCCTCGCCCTCTTTTACTTCTGTATCACCCTCTACCTGAGCAGCTTCCTCTGGATTTACCGTATAGGTAACTGCATACGCTTCCTTTTCATCTGGTTTTACGGCTGGAGCTGCAGGTGCATTAGATGCGCCGCCTGCTGGTTTTGTTACATTTTCCGGAAATGCTGGGACAGATTCCTGCGGAAGTGTTTCCTCTGGTTTTTCTGCTTCTGTTTCACCAGAAGTCTCTCCTTCCGTATTTTCTGTACTTTCGCTCTGGCTCTCTTCCTCTGAACCTTCCGTTCCTTCCTCGCCTTCACTTTCGCTCTGGCTTTCTTCCTCTGAACTCTCGGTTCCTTCCTCACCTTCGTTTCCGCTCTGACCAGCTTCCTCAGAACCTCCGTTTTCTTCTCCACCTTCGCTTCCGCTCTGGCCGTCCTCTACAGAGCCTTCTTCACTTCCGCCCTGGCTATTCTCAGAACCCTCAGGTTTTCCTCCCCCCCCCCATTTTCAGAGGAATTATCTGAACCCTGTTCATCTCCGCTTTCGTTTGCCTCTGCTCCCAGTTCCTGAGCATAGGCTGTACCTGCTCCAATACCTATATTCGTGCAAGCCAAGGCTACTGCCATAAGCATTGCTGTATGACGTGAATACTTTCTTGATAATTTTCTCTTTATCATACTCATCTTACCTCCAAACCGAACTTTATCTGTTGGCGCTATCATAGCACATCAAGGTTACAATCCGGTTACAAAATGAAGAAAAGTTAAAATTTCTTTTTCCACCCAAAAAACCATGAAAAATTTACTGTCTTTCTTCATAGTAATAATTAATTTGGAAACCGCAAATGGCGGAATGTGCCATTTGAACACGTTCCGCCTTGTTTTAATTAAATATAATCTCTTCCTCTGCCTTTTCATAAATATCTATCTGATTTTCAATATCCAGCTTATTAACCAGCCAGCCACGCGCCATACACATCTTGATAAAATCATCAATACGATTTACGCCATTCATTTCCTTTAATGTTACAACAACTCCAAATGGAAGGGGTTCTTTTCTTTTCTTCAGGCGTTCCTTCGTATTGATCTTAAGTCCCCATAGGCCAGACTCATATGCCTTTCTCGGTATTCTTTTTTCTTTAATCTCTTCACTAATGTGTTTGATATTATCCCATTTTCGATACATTTTTCTTGCATCTTCTTCATAAAGAGTAATCAGTTTATCTTCCGACTGCTGATTGTTATCAATCGGCCTTATTTTCGCTTTTCCTTTTTCAATAACAACCCTGCCAAAATGTATATCCATTTCTGTACTTGTGTAATCAACCCCCTGATTACGATCACATTGCGGAAAATATACCAAAGTTGCCCTTGCATAGAATGGATGTGCATGATCTACGACAGGTACCGGCAGATTATATGTATATGTCTCATATTCCTCTGACGCTCCGGTCATAATAAAACGTATCTCATCATTCTGTGATTTTATAATATCGTCAATATGTTTTGGAACAACTCCATAGCCAATACTATGTGAAATATCATCTCTCCTGTTCCATCCAGCGGCAGAATCAATCAATAATGCTTTTGCAACTTCTCTGCTTAATCCCATAACGTGGATCAGATATGCCAGTTTTCTCGAAATCCATGGTGCTGCAAATGAAGTTCCACTTACATAAGCTGCTCCCATATCATCACGGCATACAACCATTTTGTCCATATAACCGGGGCCATCACCGCCATAATAGCTGATATCCGGCTTATGAAAAAAGGATAATACAGGGCCAACTCTTGTATAGGATGCCGACTTCCCTCTGAAATCTACAGCGTTGACTACCAGAGAATTAAGCGAATCTGCCGGTGAACCAATTTTCATATTCTTTTTTGTTTCACCATCCGGAACATTTGTCCCTGCAACTACAAAAATAACATCATATTCACTCTGTATACGGTCGAGTTCTGCAGCTTCCGGAGAAATAAAGTTGGGCTTGATTTCAAGTTTAGAACCCAATGATAAATTCCAGACCTTAATATCTCTATTTGAAGCAACAATATTTCTTATCATTTTTAATACGGTAAAGGAACTGAATCCTCTATGTGTAGCAACACCAAAATGACGTACCCGAAATCTCCCGCATCCATCGTCAAGCGCCGGATTTCCACTCGGTCCATCAACAATAATATAGCTCACTTCAGTTCCATGCTCATAATCCCTGGCAGTCAGTGGAATATTGGGATCCAGCAGATTTGTATATTCCACCCATTCATGAAAATACACATTCTCATTAAACTGTGTATCAATAACACCTATTACAGGTTCATTTGCAGGATGGGGAATTAGGCTTTCCCCATAATAAGTTTCTTCATGATCGTCTAATATCTCATCTCTCGTAAGCTGTGAAAAATCAGTAACACTCATAGCGATCAGATAGGATGCATTGTTATATAACAGCTTTGCTTCATCCGGGTTAAGCATCAATGTGGTTCCATCAATAATACGCTCATCGACAATATAAATTCCGAACTTTGACAACAATTTCTTTGTTTCAATTCCGGTCTGATAAATCGTTATAATAGACTCTTCTGTTATCTCTTCTTCCGCACGATCAATATCAAAGCTTTCAACATAAAACCCATCTATTACTGCTTTTAAAAAGCTGGTTTTGGAAATTTCATTGAAACTACACGCTGAGGCCTCAGCCGCCTGTTCCGTTCCTTCACTGTTAATAACCCCATTAAAATACGTTTCAATAACAGAGCTTGTCCTGTTCAAAACCTCGATTGCTTTTTCGATCGCTTTAAGAGAAACATAATGGGTGAATACGTGTTTCTGGATCTCGTTTCCATTCTCATCCGGTTCCCAGATAAACTTAACTCCTTTGATTGATTCCGCAGGAGATTTACTGTTCTCAGACAGTAAGATCTTCAATCTATTACTCTTTGCAACAATATGTTTATAATGTACACTGACTAAAGCACCATTGATATCCCTGTTAGTTTCCCAGTAATTCAGAATTCTTTTCAACTGCTCAGATAATTCTCTAAGATGCAGCGCCGAAACATATTTACCTTTCGGAAGCTTCAGTGCACCCTGTCTGGAATTATTAGGCCTTTGTTCGAATCTCCCTTTTAATTGCAAAATGTTATTCATCTATTATATCTCCCTCAGATCTCTTGCAATACTGCTTTTTGATCTTCCAACCAATATCTCGATCTCTCTGACAGTAAATTTCTGATTCTGAAGCTTTTTTAAATCTTCCGGTTTTTCATTGCAGACTGCATAATAAAGTCTTCTGAAATAATCCATACCATCATGTGGATTACTGAATGCAACAGATGTCTTAATGAGATTTTTCAATTCACCAGGATATGGTATCTGAGGCATCAATTTCATTATTTTACGAAACAGGCGTATATCCCTGTTTGCCAGCTTTAACTTATCAAGATAACGGTCTAACATCTTTTCTGCAATCGAAAGAAGATCTTCCTGTGAATATCTGTCAAAATCAATTACGGAATCAAATCGTCTGATCAGTGCTTTATCAAAATATTGATAAAGATTGGTGGTCGCCACTAAAACAATATCTTTATTCATCCGATCAAATTCCTTCAGCATAGCTGATGTTGCCCGCCCCATTTCCCGCAGATCATTCTGATTCGTTCGATCCAAAGCCAGAGCATCAATTTCATCAAATAAAACAATTACCCTATTAGGCTGGACAAAGCTGTTTATCTCTTTAAAAAGCATAGACAAATTTTTTTGCGTCTGCCCCAATTTACTGTCAATCACTGCTGAAAAATCCACCATAAAAATTTCTCTGTTCAATATTCGCGCAAGCTGTTTAACAGCTTCCGTCTTCCCTGTTCCGGGAGCCCCCTGGAACAAAAACTTATTAATTCCAATATGATGTTCAATTGCATTTACTACCCCTAACAAATCACCGGTAATTTCCTCAGGAAGCAGCAGCATATCTTCCTTTTTTTCAATTTTTTCAAAGAAAGACGACACATTCTCTGATACCTGTGGAACAAAGGTATTTACATTAGACAGCAGTGACATAATATACTCTGAAAGCTGATAATCCCCAGAAGCGTCAAACTCCCTGGCGATTTCATAAGCTTCATTGCGAAAGCCCGCATCATTCTTTTCCACATAATATTTAATCAGGCTTATTATATTTTTTTTCTTCATGATACGTACTCCCATCCTCGTTCTATATCCTTGTTATATCATTTTGGGACAATTTTGTCAATATTGGGACAGTTTTATCAAAATAAAAATGACACCTACATCTATTCATGTAAATGCCATTTATCTTTCCCTCTTAAATTTCCCCTCACTACAAAATCAGTCTTGCTGCCCCATAGATGCCTGCGTCATTTCCCAGAGTTGCCAGACCCAGCCTGGCTTTATTTTTGGAAATCGTCATAAAATGATCATAGTCCTTCTGAACCATATCAATAAGGAACTGGCCTGCTTTTGATACGCCGCCGCCGATCACGAAAATATCAGGATCTGCGATCAGAGCAGCCTGGGACAGCGCCAGACCCAGATAATGGCTTACCACAGCCATAACCTCCAGTGCCAGTCCGTCTCCCTCCTTGGCCGCATCCAGCACGTTTTTCGCACTTACATTGTCACCGTACTGGCGGAGAACGGAAGCCGTCTCGCTGGCAGCCATCTTTCTTCTGGCTTCTCTTGCAATGCCCGTAGCGGAGCAGATCTGCTCCAGACATCCCTGACCGCCGCAGTTGCAGTATTCCTTTTCCTCGTCCCTTACATGGATATGGCCGATCTCTCCGGCCAGACCGTGACGTCCGGCCACGATTTTCTGATCCAGGATCACTCCTCCGCCTACTCCGGTACCGAGAGTAATCATCACAAGGTTATCATAGCCTTTTCCGCCTCCCTGCCACATCTCGCCAAGGGCAGCTACATTGGCGTCATTTCCGCTCTTTACAGGAATGCCATCCAGTAGGGCACTGAGTTCCTTCTGGGGATTTACATTTTTCCATCCCAGATTTACGCAGACCTCTACGCTTCCGTCCGGCATCACCGGCCCCGGCACTCCCAGTCCGGCTCCTGCAATATCCGTTTTCAGATCCAGCCCCATGGCTGATACCTTTTCACGGATGGAAGCAGCGACATCCGGAAGAATATATTTTCCATTTTCTTCCTTTCTTGTTTTTACCTCCCACTTATCCAGCAATTCTCCGGTTGTCTCAAAGATTCCCATCTTTACGCTGGTTCCTCCTACGTCTACACCGATGCATTTCATCTCCATAGTATCTTCTTCCTTTCTGTCTGATTTTTGCAGCTGTTACCGCAGCCTGATCTCCTGCATCTTCTGAGGCCCCATGACTAAAAGAGTACCCGGCATATTTCCGGCCGAAACCTTGGATACAGGAAAATCAAAACTTCCTTTAAATTTCTCTGTTCCCGCCATATTATAAACCAGGCAGGAGTTGTCATTATAAAGCAGAACCAGATCCTCATCTATATCAAAACCCGAATACTGGAACGAGAATGCAGTCTCAAACACCTGACTGCCGTCTGCCCGGTACACATGAAGCCGATAAGGCTCTGAACCCTCGGAGTTATCTGTGACCACAGCCGCATACTGATCGGTATAACTGATACTGCGGATATTTTCGTCTAACAGGATCTGAGCCGTGGATTCCGGAGACGTTTCAATACGGGTCGAAAAAAACTGCAGTCCCTTGTCCGTAAAAATCACCGCATGGCTGTCATCCATAAACCGCACCCGGCCTGCCATGGCGTCTGAAAGATCCTGGGGCATAAATACGCCGACTACACGCTTGGGATCATTTTTTCCCAGACCAAAGTTGTAAAATACAACCTTATTTTTAATCATGCCATCTTCTAAATACATAAAAGAGGTGATCCACTGGGTTCCTCCGGGAGACAGGCTTACATCAACCGGATAACCATCGCCGGACAGAAGCGATTTCACATAGATATCAAGAGGATTTCCGTCCTTTTTATAAAGGTAAATGTAGCTGGCTTTAGAATCCTCCTCCACAGCCGCAGTAACGCCCTTTGCTGAAACAGAAAGCTCTAAAACCGGCAGAGAAGTTGTCGCCTGACCCTGAATTCCATTTTTATCACAGATATAAATGGAATTTCCCTGACGGTCTCCAATGGCGGCAAAATCACCGTTGACCGTAATCATGGGATGTTTCATCTCATAGCTTAAAATCCATACGGCCTTTCCCCTGGAATCCAGATAGGAGGCTCCATCCTTGGTATACTTGATCACACCGTCGGCAAAATCTGCAAATCCGGAAAAATTCCCTTCCCCGGCAGCAGCTTCGCCCGGCTCTCCCTGATTAAAATCCGTCTCCCAGACAAGCTCATAGTCTGCAAATGACATATATCGGTCATAATATATAAATCCGCCCACAGCGGCCAAAATCAGAATCCCGATCACTGCTCCAATGCGGACCCGGCGTTTTACGCTTTTCTGATGGGCTTTCTTTATCAGCTCTTCGCTGTCCTCATCCTCCGGCGAAGAAACGGAGGGAGAAACCATCTGGCTTCTCAGCTGCTTTTTTTTATTTTCACGGCTCATTGAACGGTTGCTGCCCATTTTGTACTCCTGAATGTTTGATATACCTGTTAAGTATACAACATTTTCGGAGGTTGCGCACTAATATTTTCACGGCATAAGAAGCTTCTGGCCTGCATAGATGCTGTTCTCATCCCTCAATTCGTTGATCCGGCAGATCTCGTCCAGCTTATTTACATTTTGGTAAACCTTAAAACAGATGCCATAAAGTGTTTCGCCCTCCCCAACGGTATAAACCTTATAGGCGGGAGCATCAGCTTCCTCCGTTTCCATGAGTGCTGTTTCCTCCGGGACATTCTCCGGAGCTTCACTGGAAATGACTGCAGTTTCAGTCTCCGCAGCTTCTCTCATCGTTTCAGGAGTCACAAAAGAAGGCTTTTCCCCCACCGTAACCTTAGGGAATTTTTCCTCTATAGGCCAGACCCCTGCTTTTGCTTCCTTGATCCTTCCCTCCGGGAGCACCGATGCAATCACACTTTCCATTTCATGCATCTTTTTATAATTATTAAACATCGCTACACCGCCTGCCAAAACAGTTACAGCCAAAGCTGTGCACACAGCCGAAAGCGTACCCACCGTACTCTGGCGGCGGATTGCTTCTCCTCTGTGCTCTTCCATTTTTTGGCGAAAATCCTGGATAGCGCGGTCATTTACCCCTGTTTCCACTCTGGAAATATCCTTTCGGGAAATCATATAATCCTGCATCATCTGATTGCGCTCATAGTAAATACTGTAGCCCCTGAGTTTATAAAATCCGTCTGAGGACGTAATATAGACCGCTTCCTCACCCTCCAGGCCGCTGTTTAAATACATCAGCTGATTTTTTCCTGTAAAATAATGGCTGTGTTCCTGCCAGTAGTTTAATGGATTTAAACTGCAGCCCGGATTCCCGCATAAAAACCACCCCTGTACCGTTCGTTTGGGAAACCGGTTTTCCACTTCCTGATAGGCCTTTTGCCATGCATCCTCTGTAAAGACTGCCTTCTCCCCGTCCTTTGCAACCGTTTCCATTTCCAAAGCCCCGTCTACAAATACATACGGCACATCCTCATGGATCTCCCTGTTTCCCAGAAGAAGCCCCACCCGCAGATCAGCCCCTTTTGCGGGCCTTAACTGCTTTAAATATGTATTGACATAATCCTCTACATACAGCTTTAAAACCTGGTCACGTTCTCCGATCTGCCGTATATTTTTCGGCAGCTTCGGGAACAGTTCATATAATTCTCCCATCTGCTCACCCCTTTATACCGATGCGAAACCTATAAAGCACGTTTCGCCTCTGATCAGCGGCCGTCAAATGTCTGCACACGCAGGCGTGACAGCCATTTTCCTCGTCGCCACAACAAAAAACATACCTGAAAAATCCAGGTATGTCTCAGTATAACAGGTATTTTGCGCAAAGTTTGTCATATTATGGCTGCATTTTCCCAAAATCGTTCGACAAGGGAAATACTTTCGCAGATGCAGTCCGCCATTTTCATCACCATGGACAGCCGGACACTTTGAAGCATCACAGGATCACGGCTGCCTGCGCCCCCTACGATCCCGGTGATCGAGATATCTCCTACTGCCTCTAACTTCTTTGATACCCCAAGCCCCGGCTGCAGCGCTCCCCGCCCCAAAGTAGCATAGCCCACATGATCCGGGCTGCCTACCGAAGCGTCAATCGCTACCACCACATACCGGGAATAATGGGCCTGGATATATCGGATATAAAGCTCCAGATTCATGGCATGTACCGGCTTATCCAGAGTTCCGATCACAGCGGCTCCCTTTAAACGCTGCCTTCTCAGCTTGTGTCCAACCAAAGGCCCCAGGCTGTCCCCTGTAGAGCGGTCTGTGCCGATACAGAGGAACATGACGCCTTCTTTTCCTTTTTCTTCCATTTCGTCCATGATCATACGGTTCAGGTTCACGGCAAAACGTTCTGCCTCAAACTCTCCCACTGTATCATAGTATGATATATCTTCCCGGCTGGAAATACCGAATGTTTTCCACAATTTCATGTCTGTACTGTCTCCTTATCCACGGAGGCTGAACTATTTTCACCGTTTTTTATAGTATAGACCCTGAAAATGGGAAATATGCATGGCTTTTTAACCGAACAGCTTTTCTTTGTACACGCCGCCCCGGATCAGTCCCCGGATCGCGTCTACCACCGCCTGCTTATCCTCCTGATAGGTCACACCGAACCATTTATCCGGTGTATCCAGTACGCGGACTTTCGCCTTCCCCTCCTGTACCAGATCGTCAATAATCTTCGGGAGCAGGTATTCTGCCTTAATATCCTCAGGCTTTAAGCCGTCTAAAAACTTCGGGAACCCATGTTCCAGCTCCTCTAAGAAACGCACTGGAAGACCCCACATATTCATGGAAACCGGCTGGTCTGCCTGTACAGATACAGGATTTCCCGCCTCATCTGCTGCTGCCAGTCCGTCCCCGCTTCTGCGGATATCATAAGTTTCCGTTACGTTTTTAAGGAATCCGTTTTCCACATGACACACGCCTCTGGTAACGCTTCCGTTGTCGCTTAAGGTATTTTCAAGCACAAATCCGCCCATGCAGATATCATAAACATCTGCATCATCCTTCATCTCATTTACCATGTAATCATAGATCCGCTTAAAGCCCTCTTTTCCGTAATAATCGTCTGCATTGATCACCAGGAACGGACAGTCAATCAGCCCCTTTATCATCAGAACAGCCTGACCGGTTCCCCAGGGTTTTTTGCGGCCCTCAGGCACAAAATAGCCCTCTGGAAGAGCGTCCAACTCCTGATAGGCATAAATAACCGGAATCTGCTTGGCAATGCGGTCTCCGATAATCTCCTTAAAATCCTTTTCCAGATCTTTACGGATAATAAATACGACTTTGTTAAATCCGGCCTCAATGGCGTCATGGATAGAATAATCCATAATAATCTCTCCATTTGGCCCAACAGGAGCCAGCTGCTTGATGCCGCCCCCAAACCGGCTGCCTATTCCGGCCGCCATAATTACTAATGCTGTTTCCTTCATAATCTTGTTTCCTCCTTTTAAGGTGCCACTATTATACTACAAAATTCTTATTGATGGAAATGGTATTTCCCCCGATACTTCTACATGGATTTTCTCCACAAAATATTCCCAGCCAGTTCTGTAAGCACCCCCTGAACCCGTTTCACATCTTCATAAGGTACGGATTCATTAGGCTTATGAGCCAGCTCCAGGCTGCCGGGGCCATATGACATACAGTTATGATTTCCCAGCATCCCTGCTGCTACCGCCGTATCTGTGTAGCCGTTAAAGGTTCCTACCGCCGCTTCCTCTCCCACAACGGCCTTTACAGCCTCTTTTAAACGGGACAACAGCGGTGAATCCGGGTCCTTTTCTACATAGGGTCTGTCTCCTGTAAGCACATAGCTTCCCTTAACTCCTGCGATTTCCTTCTCTGCCTTTTTTATCGCCCCTTCAACCATCGCGCAGGCAGCCGCCGTATCCACTGGGGGCGCCAGACGCATATCAATCCATACTTTACAGCTGTCCGGCACTACATAAGGCCTGTAGCCTCCCTGGATCTGGCCAAAAGTAACGGTAGAAATCCCCAGATCATGGTGGGGCGGACAGGCTGCAATCTCCTTTCGTATGCTGCTGATCACCTCCGCCATGGCTGCAATGGCGTCTGCTCCCTTCCATGGATTGCTGGCGTGGGCGGTGATGCCCGTAACGGTCAGTTCAAACCAGGTGCGGCCCTTGTGAGCCACCTGAATCTGTCCGTCTGTAGGCTCTGTATCCAAAACCCAGTCCTCCTTCGTGATCCAGCCGGAACGGATGGCATGCTCCACTCCCCGCATAAAATCCTCTTCATCCACGGTACAGATTATGGAAAATGACCGGTTAGGAAGCTCTCCCCTTTTTCCGGTCTCCCGTACCTGAGCCTCAAAAGCAGCAAGGGCACAGGCTAACCCCGACTTCATATCACAGGCTCCTCTTCCATACAGGCGTACCACCGTTTTTCCCTGCTCCTCTGTTTCCCGGACCACCGCTCCCAGAGGCGGCGTCGTTTCATCCCAGCCATCTCCCAGCATAACCGTATCCATGTGGCAGATATAGATCAGTCCCGGTCCATTCGTCTTTCCCGGTATCCGCGCCATCACATTAAACCGGCCCGGAAGTACCTCCTCCCGTGCGATTTGGATCTGGTCTGCCAGAGAACCACCCCATCGTTCACAGCACCGGCTCAAATACTCATAAAGCCATTCCCCAATCTCGCCTTCATAAGCGCCCGGATCCGAGCTGTCTATGGACACCAGCTTTTTTGCCAGCTCCCAGGCCCGCTCCTCCCAGTCCGCATCATTTTCAAATACCTTCATATCCTGCCTCCTCCCATTCTTGTTCCAATACTGCTATTATAGGCTTCCTTTTCCGGTAATACAAGACCGCAGGCAGATTCTCCCTTTACTACAAACCGTCCTTCCGAAACAGTGAACATACCGTCTGCAAATGTCCACATCCTACGGACATTTGTCACAACCTTTTCGTTGTACCTATTTTAGTAAAAAAGGTGGTTGCGCTTGTAGTAAAACACGCTTATTATATGGTTGAATCAAAATGCATATTTTGAATGAACAAGAGTATTAAAAAGGAGGTCTATTCTTTCATCATGAAAGAAATCAAAAATCCATTCTGGCGCACAGCCGCTGAATATGGAACTATCACAATCAGTATCTGGATCATGGTTATAGGAATCTATTTTTTCAAATTCCCGAACCACTTTGCCTTTGGAGGGATTACCGGCTTTTCCACCGTTATCAGTGAGATGACCCAATGGTCAGCCAGTGATTTTACATTCATTACAAATATGGCCCTTCTGGTTCTTGGCTTTATCTTTCTTGGAAGAAGCTTTGGACTGAAAACCGTTTATGCCACCGTTGTTATGTCCGTCAGTCTTTCCCTGCTGGAGCGTATCTGCCCATTGACAAAGCCTCTGACCTCAGAGCCGCTTCTGGAACTGATGTTTGCAATTTTCCTGCCTGCCATCGGAACCGCTATTTTATTCAATATCGGAGCATCCAGCGGCGGTACGGATATCATTGCCATGATCATGAAAAAGCACACCAGCATGAATATAGGCACCGTACTGATGCTGGTAGATGTGGCATCCGTTCTGGCTTCCTTTTTCATCTTTGATACGGAAACAGGACTGTTCTCCACCATCGGCCTTGCAGCTAAATCCCTTGTGATCGATGATGTGATCGAAAATATCAATCTCTGCAAATGTTTTAATATCATCTGCGACAATCCCGATCCCATCTGTGATTACATCATCCATACCTTAAACCGCAGCGCCACAGTCTACCACGCGGAGGGAGCATTTTCCCACAATGACAAGACCGTGATCATGACTACCATGAAACGCAGTCAGGCCTTAAAGCTGCGCAACTATATAAGAAAAATTGAACCCACTGCCTTTATGCTCATCTCCAATTCCAGCGAGATCGTAGGAAAAGGCTTTCTGGCAAGCTGATCTGGAATTTCCAGCGTCTCCTTTATCTTTATGATAAGCGGGGCGCTCTTTTTGCATTCAAAAACAGAACGATCTGTGATATACTTAAACCAATCATATCTTACGAAAGAAGGTGCTTTCCATGGATCTGAAGCTTCAGACCCGACAGACTCAGACCCTATCCCAACGCATGATACAATCTGCTGAGATCCTGCAGATGACTGCCCAGGAATTAAACACATATATCAATGAGACAGCACTGGAAAATCCCGTAATGGAAATATCAGATTCTTCTGCCGGAGGGCCGGATCGAGAATCCATTGAACAGCAGCAGTGGCTTAATTCCTTTAATGAAGAAAACTATTACCTCTACCAGCGGCAGAACAACGATGATGACTACGATTTTAAGGATTCCTGGAACATTGATACGGATGACGGCGAGACGCTGGAAGACTATCTCTGGTCCCAGCTAATCTCAGAGGTGCTTTCTGCCGATGATACACAGATTATTCACTACATGCTGGAATCGTTAGATGACAGAGGCTATCTCACCGAATCTCCCGGAGATATTGCGGCAGATCTTAAAACAGACGAAGCACATATCCTTAAGCTTCTTGCGCAGCTCCAGAAACTGGACCCTGCAGGAGTTTTTGCCCGAAATCTGGAAGAGTGTTTAAATCTTCAGCTGGAACGCCGCGGCCTCCTTACACCTGTGATGAAAACATTAACCTGTCAGTGCCTGGAAATGATTGCCAAAAATCAGATACCAGCCATTGCCAGAAAGCTTCGTCTGTCCCCTTCGGAAGCCGCAGGCTGCTGCCAGATCATCCGCTCCCTGAATCCCAAACCCGGAATGTCATTTTCCAGCCGGGAACAGCTCCGCTATATTATTCCAGATGTAACCATTGTCAAATTTAAAGACCATTTTGATATCCTTTTAAATGAAGCCATGTATCCGGCCATTGAAATCAGCAGCTATTACCGCAAAATGAGCCAGGAACCTGAGTCTGAGGAGGTAAAAGAATATCTGGGAAATAAGCTTCGTCAGGCAGAATGGATCCGCCAGTGCATCGCACAGAGAAGCCTCACCTTGATGGATGTGTCCAAGGCTATTCTGGAGCATCAGGAAGCATTTTTCTCAAAGGGTCCCAATTACCTTATCCCGCTGCGCATGACTGATATCGCAGACCGGCTGGGGATACATGAGTCTACGGTCAGCAGAGCCGTCAGCCATAAATATCTCCAGTGCTCCTGGGGTGTATATCCCCTGAGCTTTTTCTTTTCGCGCTCCGTTTCCCGCAGTGAAAATGGTTTAAACTCCGCCTCTCATGGCATCAATGCCGCAGCCATCAAGCTGGCTCTCAGGAAAATCATAGCCGGAGAAGATCCCAAAAAGCCCTACAGCGACCGCCTTCTAAGCGAAAAGCTGGCTTCCCAGGGCATCACCATCTCCAGGAGAACCGTTGCAAAATACAGGGAAGAGGAAGGAATTTTAGACGCCAGCGGGCGAAAAGAGTACATTTAACGATTTTTTGTAACAGTTCAGCCATGCGGCTGATCCCACGTTTTTTACACCGGCTAAAATA
>OHCT01000455.1_pt1 | contig 16472 bp, 18 predicted proteins | sample 1566871 | NCBI WGS metagenome assembly OHCT01 (sample SAMEA3879548, study PRJEB24766) | human gut metagenome | biome: human-associated habitat; feature: feces | place: USA | collected 1985/1987 | reverse complement strand
CCAACAAGTTGATTTCTTGAACAATCTTACGTCTAAATTTCTTATTTCCGCGTTGTCGTCAGTCGCCGTAGCCACCGCTACGCCTCTCTCCTCCGCCTTGAAATAAGAAAATTTATCCTGCAAGATTGCTTCAAGAATCAACTTGTCGGCACACTAGCTAGATTCTTGCAATTTTTCCACTTAATACCAACGACAATAATACTTCATTCAAACAATTAGCATCCATTTTTTTGAGATATGCCTCTCCGAGAGTTGTTTCATCAACTACACCAGTATTATAGTAAAATTGATGCTTAGTCCAGTCATTTATAGATACTGCCCGTAGGGAAGTGCCATCACACGAAACTTTATTCTTTCGAGAAATCCATTCATGCCCGAAAAATATTTCTGCTCTTCCGTTGTTCAAGACATAATCTATTACTGGTTCAAATTCATCCAAAGATACCCTATACAAATAAATATCTTTCTTTAATACAACTATTTCTTCTTCTACTGATTGAACTGGATTCCGCGAATAGATGCATATATTTCCATTTTTCATAACATGCATTCCACCTGCAACAGCACGGCCGATATAAAGAATTAGTTGATCATAATCGCTTACTGAAAACACACCATCAACCACCTCATTACAGTACATATTTTCTTTCTGTACAGATGCTTTCAATTCTGATAATCCACTTATCGAATTAACATGATAAGCATACGGTTTCATTGCCCTAAGTAATTCTTCTTTAAATTGTTTGATTTGCTTCAGATTAGCATCAGCACGTGCATACACAATTTTCATCATTTCATCCAGTGTTTTTTTATCATCCTCACCGAGCAATACTCTTACATACTTTGTTGCTTCATCTTCAATTCTAATCAAAGTTTCTTTTCTGTCTGGCTTGATCTTGAGTTCGGCAAGATAACGTTCATATGCGAAGCATGCATCAATATATTTTCTTTCTTGCTTTGACCAAACTTCATTAATTCGATAATTCATATCATCTAACAATTGTAAGATTGCCTGGTTTTTTTCTTGAAAAGAATTCTTTATTTCATGCAATATACATATATCTGATTTCATATGCTCCAGTCCTGAATAGTTGTATTATTCTTATCCGGTAAACGCTCCCATTCAGTCCAATTCCCCTTAGGTGCACAATAGCGGCACATATCAAAAGGTGTGTGCATTCTTTTTATGATTTCCTGTGCTGTTAATCCCTCTTCCATTAAATCAATCTTCCCTGTTTCTTCTATTGCAAGATTAAATTTATCTGAAAAATAATGTATCACAAATGGTACATAACAAGTTGCAATCTTAGTACCATACATAGTTGCACAGCTGCCTTTCCAATGACAGCGATAAAAGTTTTCGTCAATATCGGAATCTCCTAATGCATTATAAATTTTTTGAAACTCCAGGACTGCTTCTGTCACAATATAACGTATACCCGTTTTGGATAGAAAGCGATTGATTTCGTCAATAGAGTGCTTTAAAGAAATATACTGAGTCACAATAAATGTAACATCATTATCTATAATCGTCTGTATCAGTTGGTCACTCATTTTTGTCACAAGTATTCCGTTTGAAATTAAACGAATGTCTGTATATGGATAAACATTTCTGATTAAGCAAATATATTTATCCAATTCTGGATTCAACAGTGGTTCTCCTCCGATAATGCGAAACTTCTTAATATGAGGAAAAAAGTTTTTCAACTGTTTGATTCCCTCTTCGAATTCCTGATAACAAGGAAAATCACATGTTTCTACCAAACCGCAAAACATCGAACAGTTCTTACAATTCAGATTACAATGCTCTGCAACATGAATCTCCATGGTTTCAAGCTCTGTTCTTTCTGTATAAAGGCAGATTTTAGCTATTTTTTCACCATCTGACAGTTTGCCTTTTAATGTTTCAATCGGCGCATATAATAAATTGTCCAAATCAATTCCATATGCAGATATCATTTTTTCAGCTCTATAATTCAGTTGTTCGTCCAAAGAAGGTACAATAAACTTTTCTATACTACCGGCTTCAAACATAACAGCTCCTTTTCCAGATGAAACAATAGGAGTCTCTTTATATCTTAAATCCCATTTACAGTTATTATCCTCAATAATACATACTATGTTATATCCATTTCGATGAAGTAAGTCATATAGGATGTGACTTTCATCCCCCCATGTGATGATTGCAACATTCATTATTCACCATCCCCCATTTCTTCAAGATATTTATCAATGGCATGTGCCGCCTCATTTAACTGCATGATATACGCGCTATCATAAACAAGCAATTTACTTCTATTCATTTGAATTTGAACGCCTGCTTTGAGACACATTCGGTTAAAAATACAAATTTCCGGACTTTGCTTTTGCATATTACCCGTTAACATATGATTTGCAGCAAAACATATTCTACAAAAACGAATCAAATTGCATCCATAACATATGTTTTCTTCTGTAAACACAAAATCACTGGTTTTCATTTTTTTGTACTCAGCTGCTTTTGCTTCGGAACCCATTGTAAATTCAGTAAACCCATGACAAGGTGCATATTTCCCCGACGCATCATAACACTCTAACGGATCGTCTATTTCCAGACAATATCGAAATGAGCCATCTACCGGAAGGAAAAAATCCTGTAAATGATACCTCAGTAAAAGACAAACTCTTTCCTGTGGCTGTTCTGAATAGTATTCAATGAGTTTATCAAGCTCTCTTTCTAAGAGAGGAATGCTTTTTTCCAAATTCCAGTCTGTTGCCCATTCAAATGCATTGCAAACATCGAACCCTTGCTCTTGAAGCCATATTGTTCCCTCTGCAAGATGAGCAATTGTCTTTTCATTAATTGTCATACTGACTGGACAATGTTTCCAGGTCTGCTTAAAAAATTCAATATCAATTTCTTTGAAACTTCCCTCACCATTTATTAGTTTTCTGTTTTCATCGTTCTGATCCTGCTTTCCATCAATGCTCAACATTAGTTCGTATCGATCCACTCTATCTTTCAGCCAATCCTGGATTTCTCCATGTACCAGAGTACCGTTTGTAATTGCCCGGAATAAAACAGGAATATGATTGTAATTCTCAATCACATAATCATCAATTTTCTTCATCAACGGAAAATTAATAAATGGTTCTCCACCATGCAATTCTATGACCATACTCTCATATCCACTCATGTCTAAATATGCATGATCAATAATTCTTTTTGCAGTTTCAAAGCTCATACTTTTTCCGTTTTTATTTTTTTCATAGCAATACTCACAACGAAGATTACAACTTTCTGTAATAATCAGCATTATTTTTTTATGATTTGCTAGCCATTTCATTTACAATCACCTTCATATATTATTAATAATTTTAATCTGCGAGTGTTCCGATTGGATGCCATCGTGGCAATAAAACTGGATCCGATTTATAGATTCTTATTTGGTCATCAGACAGTAACCTTCTATCTATTACTGCTTCATATACATATTGATCAAACCAACGATCTTTCATATCCAAATACCCATTATTCCCATTTTCTGGACCATATGAATTTTTAACGAGCCAACCAGACAATCTTCCTTTCGAATCAAATCTTACCCCTTCAAAAAGCATAGCATGAGTAAGTTCTGAAATATGATATAAAAGGCTTTCTTCTCTGTCAGGAAGTTGTATTCCTATTTGATTCATATCATAAAAATTTAAATCAAGAACTCCTTTTTTCTTATCTACACCATACCTAGAATCGCAACCAAACCAAACAGGCATATTATGCTGAAGCTGAGCAAGGATTAGACGCTTAAATTCTCTTCTTCCTAAGTTTAAGTACCGAACACCCCTTCCATCAACCATGTTTTTCAGACCTTCAACCTCATATGCATGGTCGGCTTGCATTTCTAACCCTGATAAACTTGTAATAGGAATCATAGTCTTAATTCTCTCTGATGGAAAGAAAGTATGATAAAACTCCCTCGGTGTCATCTTTTCTTTTTGTTGCGCATCGGATCCAACATAAATCTCTATAGATTCTGGTGGTTCACCCATTGCAGCACATAAAAAACTATAGATTTTGCTCATTTCATTCTTTTTGATGAAATTGAAATCCCCTTTTTTATTTTTTAAAACATATTCCTTTTTTATATTACAGGCAGTAATGCGAAGCATATTACTTAATACTTCAATCATATCGCCAGTATTTTTTGACTGACTATTTTTCATCATATAGTTTTGTGGTACCACTCCATATTTATCCAGAATATTTACAATGTAATCCCACTGACCTGCATCCTGTATCGGGTGTTTAAGTAACATCAAAAATATTCTATCATCAATTGAATCTGAAATATGGTCTATAATATAGTTTATAAAACAATTTGCCTTCTCCAAAAGATCATAGAAAGCTAAATATTCTTGCGATAAAAGCAAATCCGTCTGATATTTTTTATAATATTCCTGTCGAAGGAAATGGCATGTTGCATATATCCAACATCTTCCACTACTATATTGATCCTCAACATCCAGTTTTTTCATATGTATTCTATATTCATCGAAATTGACACCTTCTACACTTTCTCCTCTCAAGGATGGAAAAATACCTTTTTCAGGCATCTGTTTCGTCATTTTTTTCCATACAGATGATTTGTAATATTGGTTGTGAAAAAACACTATATCATCATCGAAAAGAAGTTCTTTATTCATATATCACCTATAATCAGAAGTATACGCCACATGCTCATTCTCAAATAAAATTTCTTCGTCTGTTATTTTATATTTCTGGCAAAGATTACACATCTTTCCCATGTAAGTATCCTCTTGGCAATATATTACTTCTCTAAACAAATAATTATGAAACACTTTTTCTCTCTCAACCAACAACTCATAAGTTATGTTTTCATCTTCAAATACATTTGCAAGTGAAGCTTCAATTGTAGCACAATATAAATTTACACTTCCGTCCATCATTACCATATAACGTTCAGCATTCGGATAAAAATCTCTATCATATCTGCCAGTTAATAAAGAACATCCCATATTATATTTTAAGTGCTTAAACTCTTCATATGCTCTTCCTACCGGAATCATCTCTTCACACTCATCTTTGCTTACAATCCAATACCCTGACTGTTCTATTCTTTCTTTTAGCTTATCAGTCCAGAACTTGCGATGATAACGGTCATCACTAACTCGAACAATTATACCCAGATTCTTTACGCGTTCTGAAATATCATCATTGAGCAAAAAACTTCCATTTGTAAAAACCGTAATTCTATCACAGTTTTTTTTGATTATGCTTACCATTTCTTCTATTTTTTCTATATGTAAAAACGGTTCTCCGCCGAGAATATACACATCATCCGGTCTATTGTATTCTACTAACTCATAGAATTTATTTAATACACCGTCTTCCATCCAGGAATATTTATGAGAACTGTTCACCATGCAATGTCCGCAATGAAAATTACACTGTTTTGATATCATTATTCCAAGAACCATATTATTCCCCTTTAATATAATAAATTAAAACGAATAGAGGATGGAATCAAAAACCAATTCCATCCTCTACCTTAATGTTTTTAAGTAGCTGTGATTGGCCCTATATGATTACATCTGAGGTCTCTTCCAACCGCCACTCTTGCTCCAGCCACCGTTGCTCCAGCCCATTGCTACAGTATTTTCGGACTGTTTTTTTACAACAACATTCTTATTGAGCTTCTTTGAGAAGATTTCAATTTTCTGCATTGTGCCTATCTCCTTCCTATTTTATTTATAAAAACAGCTCTCTTGCGATTGCTATGTTTATACTTTTCACTGTTTTTTACATATTTCCTGCTTTATACTGCGGATTCTTTCATAATCAAAGGAATCAAAATGATCCTGATGCCACATAAGTCTCGACCACATCAAATAATGATGTGGACTTTTATCTACATATTCTTTCCCATTATCATGAATGTAACTATTGATACATTTGCAAATGAATTCCGTATCTGCATTTCTTGTACTAAGTTTAAACAATTTAACTGCGCTTGTATCAAAGTATTCTTCACTAATTTCATAAGGTAGAATGCTTTGCAATGCATAGAGATACTCTGCAGAAGTCCTTTTTTTTTCTTTTTCATAACAATCATTGCAGTAATCAAACGATCGACAACCACCACAAATATGTGAACATCCATTATTCACTAAAAGGACACAGTCTGAGCCTAATTCTTCGGTGACAATATGAAAGGCATCAATATTACGTATAAATTGACGACCAATTACAATCTCATCGTATTTATGAGATATCTGTCTGATTCCATCTAACGTATTTGGCATATTATTCACACTATTAACTAGCTTTACATTCGGAAAAATTGCGCTAACTAGTTCGTAATATTTATCTAAAATTGCAATCTTATCAACAGTTATTCCATGCTTTTCAAGCTCATTACGACACATATAAAAATCTTCTTCGATAAGCTTGTCTGTATTAAATACAATTTCAAAACCCACATCAGATTTGTTTATCATCTTTGCAATTTCCCAGAATTTCTGAATATTCTCGGGATTTTTAAACTGATTTGCCACATGAGTTCTTCCATGAAACTTATCTCCGAGTGGAAGAGAACAATAGAAATTATCAATATATCTTCCATAGTTTTCTAACATACCTTCAAAATCAGACAATGTTGTTTCTATTGCTATTCCCACAGAAAAACGTTTTTCCCAAATGTTATTCTCGTTGAGATTTTCTAGCATTATGATTCCTCCAATATTAAAAATTTTAGATGTCCAGGAAATCATAACCCACTATCTTATTCATCATCTCTGGATCATCCAGTATTAATTCAACTAATTTAGGGTAAAGAGTCCGATTAACAGAACATTCAATATCATCTACATTCTGCTTTATGCCAGCACATTTCATATGCACTGTACATCCACCCATGCAATAATATCTCCAAGGACAATTTTGGCAATCATCACTGATTTTCGGCTTGAAATATTCATTTTGTTTGATTGCATCTTTTATCAACTGTATCAATTTTTTGTCATCGGAGACATTTCCCATTTTCTCTTCCGGAAAGTCTGTCACATCACAAGGATAAATATCCCCATGCCTGTCAATTGTAATCATTCTTCTACCACCATTACATCCATTAGACAAACACACATCTAATTTTTTGGCAGTCAATAAATTCATACTCTTTATCCATACATTATAGTCATACACTTCTATATTCATTTTATGTAGTTGCAGAATATACTCAAAGATTCGCTGCACAACACTGGCAATTTCATCTGAAGTCAGGCACAATGAATCATTATCACAAAAACAACTTCGATGAACAAAATTCAGCTTAATATGTGTTAAATGTAATTCATTGACAAGAAATGATACTATGTCTTCTATGTGCTCCAATGAATTTCTTGTAATTGTTGATATTGTAGATACGTTTTCGCCTGTTATTTCACGGAAACTCTGAATTCTTCTTTTTATTAAATGATGAGTTTTTCTGCCATTTGCCAGAACTCTTTGAGAATCATGCACTTGTTCATTTCCATCTATACTAACGCTAATACCAATCTCATTTTCTCGCAGTTCTTTAATTAGTTCATCAGATAAGAGCAGTCCATTTGTCTCAATCGTGATAGTTGGTTTTATACCATATCGTTGTAATTCATTCTTGATGAAAAATATCTTGTCTTTCTCAAGCAGTGGCTCACCACCCCAAGGCTGAATTGTTATACGATCGTCTTCTATATCTCGGCAATATGAAGCAATGTATTCACATATCTTACGTAGCATTTCATATGTTATAGATTCTTCGCCTGGCTGATCGTTTATTTCCCTAAGACAGTATTTGCAACTCATATTACAACGGTTCGTCATATCGATCATAAAAAACATCGGTCTGATATCATCCGCCTCTGTTTCTTCATCCGACCTTTCTTCAGCCATTTCAGTGGCAAATCCCCTTTGTAAGAGTTTAAGCAACAAATCTTCAGTGCAATTGTTATTTATAACCTGAAGTCCCAATTCCATGTCGGTAATTAAAATATGCCCCGATCTATTTAAAAAAAGACATTTTTTTTCGTTTCGAAAAAGCCACATATCCTTAAGCTTGAATTGCGTATTTTCAATTTGTCTTTCTCCGAAAAATTCTGGTATATACATTACTCGACAATCCCTCCAACAATCAACCATTCATAGAACTCTTCCCAAGTCTCATCTAAAATTTTTGCATCAAAAAATGCTTTAAGTTCGGTTACATCCATCCCTTCAGACAAACTATGAAATAATTCCTCGTAGCAATCATAAGGTTTTTCAATACAAAACTCTCTTCTATCGTCTTCCCGTCCAATATAAAGCGCCTGCTCAGTATTAACTATATAAGTATAAGGAGACAAAAAAAATTCTTTGACATTATCAACAGTAAAGCAATGCTGTTTTAAATATCCCATTAGATTTCCTCCTTATTCGTATGGTTTTATAATCCTATCACCGAAATAATTAAATGCTGTTCTATATGTTCCAGCACAAATCATTTCCACCTTACATCTTTCACAAGTTTTTCCAAACGTACCTAAAAAGCTCTCTTCTCCTGCCATAACATCAGACTCACCAGTGCTAGTAGGTGCTGCATACTTTCCATAGGCCTTTGCTTTAGGTGCAACAAAGTCCCAGTAATATGGATCCATCGAACAGAGAGGCATATTTATGCAATACACATGTCTAACAGAACCGGAGTCAATATCTGCCATATACTGATCGAACATTTTTTCAAAATATGGTTCTAAATCTGGAAAAACCACCATGTAATCATATTTTGTGTCATCTGCCAATCCACAATAATCAATACTACATATCTGCATATCTACATCCTGTGGAAATGTATTTTCGACAAAGTTATAAAAATTAAATAAATCTTTATAATTTTCCTTTGTTATGCAATGCTTAACTGTCACATGGAACCCATTAGATTGTAAACATCTTAATCCTTGTATACTTCTTTCGAAACTACCTGCAGAACCATTTACTCTCTCATGATCAACTGCTACCTGACTATGAATTGTTGTAATTATCTCAACATATCTTGGATCAGCCATTATCAGAAATTTATTCAAAAAATCTGTTTGCGAAAACTTTTCGGAATTAGACAATACCGTAACATTTAATTTTTTTTCACAAAGGAATTTAATAAATTCACAAAATTCAGGATGTATAGTAGGTTCTCCCCCAGATACAACAATAGAATCCATTCCACTTTCAGTTATCATGGTCTCAATCGTTTGTTTCAATTCCTTCAAAGATGGAATCGGATATTTTTTTTCTTCTTTCGAGCATGGACAAAAACTACATTTTTGATTACACATATAACCTATAGCAATATATCCCTGTGTCATAATTATCACCTACCATTTATATTAGTATTTATGTTTGATAATATTGCCGCGAAATGCGAAGTAATACATTCTGGACAATTTTCTATTTTTTAACAGTTCTTCCTTTTGATGATTTCTAAAGCTGTTTGAACTGATAAATTTAGTTCACTACAATTGTAATTACCAACAAGTGTCTGAGACAACTTCAAAATCTCACTACTATATTTTTCAAACATTTTTGTGTTTTTGCTTAGCCATTCAAACACAGCCACCATATTGGTATCTAATCTAATCTATTCTTTAAACCAACATCATACCTTGCCCTAGATCGTTTTTTCTTATCGCGTACCATAGTTACATACCGAATCATGCCCTTTTCTTCTAAAAAATTAATCAGCGGATGGGAAACTTGTCTACTGACTTTATTAATGTAATAAATTTTAAATGTCAGCTCTCCATCCAATACAGAAGGAATATTAATTCCAAGATAATCCACATATCCCAATTCAAAATCTTGGCTATAAAGTTTTATAAAAGCATCCAGCTTATTACCAAGTGTTTTTTCTTCCATATATCCCATTTCTAATATTCTCACTTATTAATTTTGATACTTCTTACACAGCATATTTGAAAAATAATATTATTGAACAGTTATCTGATATAAAATCATAGAAGATCCATCTGCTGGGATTCCTGCTACCCATACAGTTCCTGTATTTAGTCCCATCGCAGTTCCACCCTTAGATACCGCTATGATAGATGAATCTGTACTTCCCCAATTTATATCACCTGAAGTATTATCTGATTTTAATTCCACTGTTTCTCCAACTGCCATTTCAAGCTTTGAAATAGCAGGTTCCGGTTCTTTTTCTTCTTCCGGAATATTTATTTTTAAAATATAATCCCCAGCTATATTTCCAGAAGAAATCACACAAACATAATAAGTTCCATCTTTCAACTCTAATGAAAAAGAAGCCGGATCATATTCACGTGAAATCTCCTGATACCCAGCATCATAAACAATACAAGCAAAACTACTGTCTGGATTCGCTCCTGTTACCTGAATGTTATAATTTCCTTCTGCAGCATCTAACCGATAATAGTCCTGAAAGTTCTGAGATCTCTCTGGCAACTTTTCAGCATAAAATCCTCCATCAGTTCCAGAAGATAAAAATCCCGTAACCTGTGGTTCCGTATACAGAACTGCTTTTTGAAAAGAAGTATTCAAATTCTCATCATCTGTTGTAGATTCTGTAAATACTGCTTTCACTTGAAATTTCCCCTGACATTCATTCCTGGATTCCACACGTACATAATAATTTCCTGCTGTCAAATCATAAGAATAATTCTGAATCTGCGGAGCGGCTTCTCCTTCCCCACTAATTGAGTCATAACAAATTGTCTCATAATTTTGATCCAGCAAATAAACATAATGGGTATTTTTAAAATTAGTCTGAATACTTACATCCAGCTTTCCGTTACTCTTTAAAGTAAGCGGACAATAAACATATTCATCCACTTTCAATTCATAATCGTGCCAGTTTCCATCAAGTGGTACTTTCTCAGCATCTACCCGAACTATGTCTCCCTGTGCTCTAACCACTATCGGTGAGCATATAAATGCAATTATAAATAATAATATTTTCCAATTTTTATTCAACATTCCATTTTTCTCCTATAAATTCATTTTCCTATATTCGAAACAGTAGCTTAATCTTTCTATTACTCCTGTTATTTAAAATATTTCTTCCTGTTTTCTTCTGTATTATCATGAAAATCTTCTCTGGAAACTTCCGTCAGTTTTGTGTTTCCTATATATTCTGCCAGATGCTTTTCAAATTCTTCTTTACTAACGCTGCAGTCTCCCTGAATATGTTCCATATATTCATTAAAATTTTCCTGATCATAAAAACCATACCAGTTATAAATACTCTCCTCATTATCCTCCCTCACAAAATGAGCACCAATGGGAGTTTCCATTCCACTAAAGTGAATCTCTTCTGCATCTTTTTGTCGGCAGTCAGGCAAATAATAATATTCTTCTATTTTTCCAGTATACCTTTCACCTTCCGAATCATAAAAATAAGTTCCATCTTCACCGGAACAATTCTTCATGGAAACATAAATTCCTGTATTTGGATAATATCCTTTAAGCTCCGTCAATGTTATTACTTGAAATGCATGTTCACCATTATTACTGCACACAATATATGTTCCATCATCCGATAGATTTCTTCCAGTATCCTTCAACAAAATCATATCCGGAAGTTTTCCTGGATTTATGTCAAGAAGAGTAAACTTAAAAGCTCTGTTTGAAATACTCGTTTCTGTACCATCTGTATTTATCCATGGAACTCTTTCTTTTTCCAGTTCTTCGGAATATGCCTCCACTGCAGTCTTATATTCTTTATCATGTCCCCCACTGCCGCATGCAACGCTTCCAAATCCGCCTATAATACATAACAACATCATTCCCATCCTCATCTGCTTTTCCATTTTCTTCACTCCTTATTTCATACGCATTTCATCCAGTGACCCTTGACAATCCTCTTTTAGAAGCAGTTTTACTGTACTATCAGCACCCTGATCTGTATACATTCCCGAAAGAAAAGTAATATTTCCTTCTATGGAATTATAAATATTCGGTGCTGTTTCAAAAGCATCTATTTCATTTCTGACAACAAATTTTCCATTTTCAGACATTCCAATACGCTCATCCTCTGCCTTAAGACCATATTTTTCCAAAAACATCCTATATGCATCCATATATTCTTCTTTATCCTGTTCTGTAAGTAACGGATCCGTTTCTTCCGCATACATTTTCTTCCATGCCCATCTGCTGCAATCTAATGGATTTTGGGGTTCATTATTCGTATAGCGTACATAAATGTCCCCGTTACCAGCCATCTGGTATCCTGCTCCTCCAATATAATCAAAAGTCGTCCGCGTAACCACTTCATTGGTATGAGGAACTATCATTTCCTCAAAACCACTTTTTCCATATTCAAGAACAGACAAAGTTACAATCGAGCCATTTGCATATGTATAATGATCAATTCCAATATAAGTTTCACCCTGATACTCATATGTAAATATACATGTCTGATAGTATCCAATACTTGCATAACTATATCCATTAATATCCAGATTTTTTTGTGCACTTACTGCTATTTCTCCTGAATCCTGATATTCATACATCTCCAGATACATATTCTGAATACCTTTTCCCTGATAACTATCATAATTTGAAAACTGAACTGTCAAAAGTTCCAGTTGTCCATCACTGTCAAAATCCATAACTGATGCAGAAAGTAGACCTCTAAAATCCTCTGCAGTCCAGTCATAATCTTTTGTGCTTTCCACCGTATCTGTTTGAAGAACTCCATACATCGGAACCAGAGTACCACTAACGTAATTTTCAAATGCTGTCTTTACCGTTTTATCAGATTTCGCATAAATATTCTGAGGAATATACTGCATCAATACTGTCAGGACTAATTCTCCTATCACTGCAACTACAAGTTTTTTTCTTATCCTTCTCATAATATACTCCTTTCTGGGATACACCTCAAAACTCTCTTACAAACTTCATTTTTCAGCAATGCCAGGACTCACCAAATATTCTAATATCATTTTAATAAAGTACTTTTCAGCAAACAAGCTGTGACAGAATATGTGACAAGTTGCAAATATCAGAAGGCACAAAAATGTGACAAAAATCCCACTATGTTATGCACATATCATGTCACAGCTTGTTTTTTGCCAAAGGAACTACTATAATAAATTTTTAGTTATTTTATGTGTTTATAATCAGGAGATAAAAGATATGTCTAAATTCAGTAATTACTTAAAAAACTTGATTGAAAGCAGTGGAGAATCCATTGCCTTTATTTCCAGAAAGTCAAATATTGAAAGGACTTCTATTCATAAAGCCCTTACAGATGAGCGCGTTCTTCCCTATGCTTCTGTACAGGCACTGGCACAACATTTTAAGCTGCCACTGGATGAAAGACAAGAATTCTTTCGACTCTACGATATCCAGTTACAAGGAGAAGAAGCCTATGAAAACCGCCAGTCTGTATGTGATTTTTTAAATTCATTATCTACGATTGATTTTAAAATGCCAGCTCCACCAAAGGTTTCCACTTTCCCAGACTCAGATCAATTCATCCGGGGGGAATATGCCATACACAGTCTGATTCGCTCCATACTGATTTATGAGTCATCCCATAATCCCAACGCACAATTTCAGCTGTTTCTTCCTCCACGTTTGAATTTAACCATGGAACTTATGGAATTATGGCTGAATAACCGGACCTTTTCCGTAAATGAATTGCTTTATTTCCAGGCTTCCTACCATGCCAGACCGTCCGTTGCCAGCCATGAAGATATCAAGAGACTGGGAGCTGTAATTCCTCTGTGCCTAGCTTCGCGGGGAAATTATAAACCTTATGCCTTTACCTTTACGTCACAGGCTCTTATGATATATCCCCTGAACCATTATATCATTACTCCTCAATGCCTTATTTTAATTGCTGATGATTTAAGCGTGGCACAAGTGATAAAAAATGAACAGCTGATTTTTTATTACCGGGATTATTTCCTTTCGCTGTTGCAAAGTTGTGAGCTCTGGGTTCAATGCAGTTCTAATATTCTGGATGTATTGCAGGAATATATTACTGGAACAGGACCAGATTATCTCCACATTCTTATGAGCCAGCCATGCCCCAGCCGATATATCACGCCTGATCTCATAAAAAAATATATGAAGACTCCGGATCTGCCTTATGATACAATGTTCCAGCTTGTAGAACGGCATTTTTCCGTTTTGCGTGATATTCAAAATAATTATCTAACCATTTTTACAGAACAAGGTCTGGCTGATTTTGTCAAAAGCGGTGTACTGCAAGACCTGCCGCCCACATATGTTCCACCTTTAGAGTCTTCAGATATCAAACTGATATTAACAAAATTATATAATGAGCTGGAAAATGGCACTATCACCTGTCTGATCGTCCGTCCAACTATTTTACATATTCCTGATTACCTGTCCATTTATATAAATTCACAGACTGGTCTGCATATGTATACCACAAATTCTTTTGTTTTTGGTGCATATGCCTGCGATATACATATTTCTGATCCTTCACTATGCAAAGCTTTTTCTGATTTCTTCCTTGGGCTGCCTGGAAGTCCTATGGTTTATCCTAAAGAAGAAACTTTACTGTTATTAAGACAATATATTCTACAGCTACCGTAATTTCTATCTTTGATTTCAAAACAAAAACTCCCTCTCAGATTATCTTTCTGAATGGGAGTTTCTTGTTTTAATTTCTTATATTTATATCTCTCTGTCAAGAATCATGCGCATACTCTGGTTTGCAAAACAGATATCCTCCTTCCTGTTTCTTTTCCCACATCCCAGAGTTCCGTCACATAACGGCGGACCCCAATGTGGTCAACTTAAGCCCAGAACATTGATATTTCAATATTTCTGGGCTTATATTTTACACTTTTGTGAACTTCCAGAAATTTTACAACTAAATCCAGCCTATATCCATTCATCGGCATTCCGAATCAAGTCAATGATTTCATCCAATGAACGCTCGCTTTCCACGTATGCATCATACAACGCCTGTTTTGCCCTCTCGATTTTCCGTTTCGGATGTCGTTCATCCAGCAGTGTGGAAAGCTCCTCAGCAAGAACACTGTATTCCTTCTGTAATAATGGAATAGGCTGCCAGGTCAAGCATGAAGCCATTTTTTCCTCAGGCTGCTCAGCCTCCGGAAAATATTTCCTGAAATTTTTCAATCCGACTTTCGATTGGAATAAACTCAAATACAGGTTTCCATTTAGCTAAAATCGCAGTGTGCCATAATCTTGCCATTCTTCCGTTACCATCAGCAAATGGATGAATAAAGACAAACTCATAATGAAATACACTGCTCATAATCAATGGATGAACACTATTCCTTGATTTCTTCATCCATTCAAACAGTTCATCCATAAGCTGCGGTACAAATTGCGCCGGAGGTGCCATAAAAATACATTCATCTCCATTAAAGACTCCCTCTTCTCCATGGCGAAACTCCCCACATTCTTCCACAAGATATTTTGTCATAATCCCATGAAATTTCTTTAAATCTTTTATACTATAGGGATTAATTTCCGAAAGGCTTTCATACGCCGCATATGCATTTTTAACTTCCTGTATTTCTTTCTGTTCCCCCAGTACAAGCCTGCCATTAATTACATCCCTAACCTGCCCCAGAGAAAGAGAATTCGCTTCTATTTTTAAAGATGAATGAATAGATTTAATTCGGTTATTCTTTCTCAGGTGCGGTTTTGTTTCCAGACTGCTGATTGCCGTGATTCGCCCTATTTTTTCAGAAATCGAAGACACATATGACAGTATCTCATTCGTTATTGTAAATGGCGGTTCATATTCTCCCACAAAAACACCTCCAGGATTTCCGTTATCTTGCACACTATCTTGCACACTTTTTTGCGTACTTGCTTCTTCGATTATATAAATATGGCAGCAAAAATGTCAAACAAATCTACTTTTCTATTAATCAAGTTTCGTCTTTATCTGCATCTCATATTCTTCCTTATTTGTTCTGGCTGCGATTATGCGTATGCCAAATCCGCAGGATATCTTTTCTTAATCTAAGTCATTCAGAATGGCTTGATTGCTCTTCAGGGTAAACTCTGTCTACTTCAGTGCTGTCAGAATCCCCATTGCACTGTCGTAATCTTTCTCTCCGACCATGATTTCATACAATGTTTTATCTGTTCCAAAGTTCCCACCCATGCTGCGGACGATTCCCCTGCCCGGGGCTGTCATTTTTTCTTCGTGGTTGACTCTCTTTGTTTTGTATTTGATTTTTTCTGTATCTAATGCTTTACAATACTGCTCATATTTATCTCTGGATGCACCGAGATAGACTGTTCTGCTGTCTAATAACATAATTGTTTCCTCCTTTTGGGTATTATGTTTGCACAATTTCCTTCCTGCAATGGCTAGTACAGCTAATATTAAGTAACTGCTATATTGACTTGTCTGATTTTTCATCTGCGGCGTTGTCGTCAATCGCCGTAGCCACCGCTACGCCTC
>OHCT01000446.1_pt1 | contig 16788 bp, 9 predicted proteins | sample 1566871 | NCBI WGS metagenome assembly OHCT01 (sample SAMEA3879548, study PRJEB24766) | human gut metagenome | biome: human-associated habitat; feature: feces | place: USA | collected 1985/1987 | reverse complement strand
GCAATGATGCCAAAGAAATCGAAGGACAAAGTAAAGAACCGGCATCAGGAGCAGAGTCGATGAAAAAGAAAAGCGGCAAAACTCTGATGCAGAAGTGGAAGAATAAAATCGGGGGTAAGCTGTCCGCCCTGGATAAAAAGAAACTGGTTCTTACAAATATTCCTTATGCTCTGGCTGCTTTCTATGCAGACCGGGCATTTTTTCTTTACCGGAACAGTCCGGGAGAAGATATGGGGAACAAACTATTATATGCAATGGAACACGCAGACCGGATTTTTGCTGGTTTTGTGTTAAGCAATAACTGGAAAGATCTGCTAGCAGGTATTGTTGTTGCAGTCGTTCTGAAAGTGTTGGTCTGGCAGAAACAGGCAGAAGCAAAGAAATTACGGAAAGGCATCGAGTATGGTTCAGCCAGATGGGGAACCGCAGAGGATATCAAGCCTTATATGTCGGAAGATCCATGGATGAACATTCCATTGACAGCAACAGAAGCACTGACCATGGAGAGCAGACCGAAGCAACCGAAGTATGCAAGAAATAAAAATATAGTGGTCATCGGCGGCAGTGGTTCCGGTAAGACACGTTTTTTCGTAAAACCATCGGTCATGCAGATGAACTGTTCCATGGTCATTACAGATCCGAAGGGCACTCTGATCGAGGAGTGCGGAAAGATGTTGACAAAAGGACCACCAAAGAGGGATAAAGATGAAAATGTCATCAAAGATAAATTCGGAAAAGTGGTGCATGAGCCTTATGTGATTAAGGTTCTGAATACCATTAACTTTTCCAAATCCCTTCATTACAATCCGTTTGCTTATATACGGTCTGAAAAAGATATCTTAAAGCTGGTGACGACAATTATTGCCAATACCAAAGGGGAAGGTGAAAAATCTTCCGAAGATTTTTGGGTGAGTGCGACACGTTCGCAGGCGGTAAAAAGTCTGCGCACAGTGTTGGTTTATTAAATCATAACCAGTCTGTGAACTGGTAATCCGATAGGTGGAATGATGGGGTAACGCCCTGAAACGTCTATCCTTGACGGACTTGCGTCAGCTGTAATGGTTGGGGTGAGAAGCTCCGTGACAACGACCGAGAGTAGTCGTAGGAATCTGCCAAAAGATTCTCGAAAACGCCCCAGAGGTGGGGTGCGCTACCTATAGGTCTAGGATCTATAAAATATCTATGATTAGAATGCTTACTTTGGCGAGTAAACTGACGAAAACTGCGAATGTACGGTTCTAAAAGAAGACCATATAGAAATGTATGGGTGCGTTAAAGCGCAGTCAGTGTGGTTCAGTAGAAATTCGCCCTACGAACGACCATGTTGTGTTACAGGCACATCCAAGCTGACAGGACTATAGCAGAGATCTAAGGATATATGTACAGATAGGATTATCGGAACGTGGAAAGGCACCAGATTCCATTAGAGGATAGCCTGACGAAGAAAATAAGCAGGTGAACTGGTGCTGAAAAGCCGTGATCGAACTTATGATGAGTTCTGCGAAAAAGAGGAACTCGGAGGAATGGTCACAAGTCGGTTGAAATAAACAGGCATTATTCAGTCTAATGATAAGGATTACGAGTAAGACCAAAAGGGTCACTTTCGAGAGGAGGTGATGCCTTATGCCAAAGAAAAGTAAAACATTATGTGTAGATGACCTGCGTCATGCGGAGTACTACGGAATGCAAGGTACTTTTGATGAACTATATCAAAAAAGTCAGAACGGTGAAGTATTTGAGAATCTTATGGATTTGATACTGAGCAGGGATAACATTTTACTTGCGTACCGAAACATCAAAGCGAACAAAGGCAGCTACACGGCAGGAACAGACAAAAAGAACATCACAGATATTGGGAGTCAAACTCCTGATGATGTGGTAAAAAGAGTGAGATTTATTGTTACGGGAAGCGAACACGGCTACAGACCAAAGCCTGTAAGACGGAAAGATATCCCGAAACCAAACGGAAAAACACGTCCGCTGGGAATCCCATGCATATGGGATAGGTTGATACAGCAATGTATCAAGCAGATCATGGAACCAATCTGCGAAGCAAAGTTCTGCAATAATAGTTATGGATTTCGTCCGAATAGATCCGTTGAACATGCCATTAACAGAACCTACACCATGCTTCAAATGATGAATCTTCATTATGTTATTGAGTTTGATATTAAAGGATTTTTCGATAACGTAAATCATAGCAAGTTAATCAGACAGATATGGTCGCTGGGTATCCATGATAAAACGCTGATTTTTATTATCAAGCGAATACTAACAGCTCCAATTAAAATGCCCGATAATACAACGGTACTGCCCAACAAGGGTACACCACAGGGAGGAATTATCTCACCACTACTGGCAAACATCGTTCTAAATGAATTGGATTGGTGGATAGCTAGTCAATGGGAGGAAAATCCGATTGCTATAAGCAGAGGGCGAGAAAGAATAATCGGAAAAACTAAAGTTTTTGATAAAAGCCATGGTTATAGGATTATGAAAAACACAGAAATGAAAGAAATGCATATCATTCGGTATGCGGATGATTTTAGGATTTTCTGTAGAACGAAAGAGGACGCAGTCAGGACAAAAGAAGCGGTTACGGCGTGGATTGAAGAGAGGTTGAAATTAGAGGTGTCCCCTGAGAAAACAAGGATTGTGAACACCAGAAAACGGTGGTCAGAGTTTCTTGGATTCAAAATAAGGGTAAGGCTGAAGCATCATAAATATGTGGTGCAGTCGGCAATCTGTGACAAAAAGGTTGAAATTGAAAGAGCAAAGCTAGTGGAACAAGCGAAAAACATCGCAAAACCCAGAGAGAAAAAAAGTTGTTTATCAGAAATTCAGCTATATAACTCTATGGTGTTAGGCATACAGAATTACTATCAGCTTGCCACCTGTATCAGTATTGATTGCAGAGAACTCCATAGGCGAGTAATGACAGTTTTGACGAACAGGTTAAATACAGAAACAGGAAGTATGCTAAAACATGAGGGTGGAACTATCACCCAAGCAGAAAAGGAAAGATTCGGACAGTCAAAAATGATTCGATATGTTTCAGGAATTGACCAGATGATCTATCCGATTGCATTCATCAAAAATAAAATACCGATGGCGAAGCGATCAATCGTTTGTAGTTATACAAAAGAAGGTCGTGCTCCGATTCATACAGAACTTAACCTTAATCAGTATGTTCTGAAAGGACTGAGAGAAAAAATATCCGTTGGTCATAGCACAGAATACCATGACAGTAAAATATCTTTATTTTCTGCTCAAAAGGGAAAATGTGCAATCAGTGGAGAAGAATTCGCAGATGCGGAACATGTAGCTGTATGGCTCAAAGTACCAAGAGCACTTGGTGGATTTGAAAGATATAAAAACATGGTTCTGATTCACAAAAAATATCTGATTCTGTTACAAGAACTGCCCCAAGCAGTAATAAAAGACCTGATAAAAACACTCAATATCACAAAAAAGATGCTCGTGAAAATCAATAGTCTGCGAGAGCAGGCGAACCTGTCAGCAATAATATAAAACTTAAATTTGGTGACTGATTAAATGTCTCGTGAAGACAATCGATGGAGCGCCGGATGCGGTGAAAGTCGCATGTCCGGTGTGAAGTGGGGGAAAAGGTGGAGATAATATCAAAACCTTACCTATCACTATAAGCAGAGAAATTGCTCTACACAGCACTGATTGCTTTTATCTGGTATGAAGGGGATGAAGAGGAAAAAAATCTGAATACCCTTCTGGATCTTTTGAATGAAAGCGAAACCCGTGAAGAGGATGAAACTTACCAGAATCCAGTGGATATGATGTTCCAGGAACTGGAAGAAAGAGATCCGCAGCACTTTGCGGTCAGACAGTATAAAAAATACAAAATGGCCGCCGGCAAAACCGCAAAATCGATTTTGATTTCCTGTGGAGCCAGACTTGCCTCATTTGACATCGCAGAGCTTCGTGAGATCATGTCTTATGATGAAATGGAACTGGATAAGATCGGTGACAGGAAAACAGCCTTGTTTCTGATTATGTCCGATACAGATACCACATTCAACTTTGTGATTGCGATGCTGCAGTCGCAGCTTTTCAATCTGCTTTGCGATAAGGCAGACGATGTATATGGTGGAAGACTTCCGGTGCATGTACGTGTCATCGCTGATGAGTTTGCCAACATCGGGCAAATTCCTCAGTTTGACAAGCTGATTGCAACTATCCGAAGCAGGGAAATCTCTGCTTCTATTATTTTGCAGTCACAGAGTCAGCTAAAGGCAATGTACAAGGATAGTGCAGATACCATTCTGGGTAACTGTGATACTACACTATTTCTTGGTGGAAAAGAGAAAACTACCTTAAAGGAAATGAGTGAACTTCTGGGTAAGGAAACCATTGATCTGTATAACACTTCGGAAACGAGGAGCAATCAGAAGTCCTTTGGATTGAATTACCAGAAAACAGGCAAACAGCTGATGACAGAAGATGAGATTGCAGTCATGGATGGAGGAAAATGTATCCTGCAGATTCGTGGTGCCAGACCATTTTTCTCAGACAAATATGATATCACGAAACACAAAAATTATCGGTTTCTTGCAGATGAAAATGAGAAAAACCGATACAAAGTAGAAAAAGAGTTAAATCCGCAGTACACACCGAAACCCGAAGAAGAGGTGGAGGTAATTCAGGTGGAGCTGTCGGAGTAACCTTGGGAATGAACGAAAAATAATGAGGAAAGGAATAACTGACATTAGGTGCACCGGCTTTTTAGTCGGTGTTTTTTCGTTCCCGTAAACACCTGAAAGAAGTCAGTTTTGGTGAATGTATATGGCATTTTTTAGCAGTGCAATTACAACTTTAAAAACTCTTGTAGTCGCAATCGGCGCAGGTCTTGGCGTGTGGGGTGTCGTAAACCTTCTGGAAGGATATGGAAATGACAATCCCGGCGCTAAGAGCCAGGGCATCAAACAGCTGATGGCTGGTGCTGGAATCATGCTGCTGGGAACTACCCTGATTCCACAGCTGGCAACATTGTTCTCTTAAGAGGAGTGGTAGATGAACACCATCATTGAGAGAATTACGGAAGCGATAAAGGATATCCTGATCGGGCTTATTAAGTCAAGTTTGGATAACATGTTCACGTCTGTCAATGAGCAGGTGGGAACCATAGCCGGGCAGGTGGGACAGACACCGCAGGGATGGAATGCAGGGATTTTTAATCTGATTCAGAATATATCCCAAACGGTGATTGTCCCCATTGCGGGACTGATCATCACCTTTGTCCTGTGCTATGAATTGATCACGATGGTAACACAAAAAAACAATTTCCATGAATTTGAGACTTACAACATTTTCCTCTGGATCTTCAAAGCGTATGTAGCTATTTATCTGGTGACAAATACGTTTAATATCACGATGGCGGTCTTTGACGTTGGGCAGCATGTGGTCAACAATGCCGCCGGAGTGATTTCCGGAAACACAGCAGTGGACGCATCGGAAGCAATCACAAGGATTGTGGATGCACTGGAAGATATGGAACTGGGGGATTTGTTCTTGTTATCCATGGAAACGCTGTTGATCAGTATTACCATGCGGATTCTGTCAATCATTATAACCGTTATTTTGTACGGAAGAATGATAGAGATTTACCTTTACACTTCCATAGCACCAATTCCGTTTGCCACCATGACCAATAAGGAATGGGGTAATATCGGAAACAACTATTTAAAAGGCTTGTTCGCACTGGCATTTCAGGGATTCTTCATGATGGTCTGTGTGGGAATTTATGCAGTTTTAGTAAATGCAATGACCATATCCAGTGACCTTCATGCAGCAATGTTTTCAGTAGCGGCTTATACCGTGATTCTTGCATTTTCATTATTCAAGACCGGAAGCCTTAGCAAATCAATATTCAATGCCCATTAGCGGGCAGGAAAGGAGCGCATACCATGGCGTATGTACCAGTACCAAAAGACCTTACCAAGGTCAAAACAAAAGTAGCGTTAAATCTGACAAAGCGGCAGCTGATTTTCTTTTCACTTGCCGCAGTTGTGGGAATTCCGTTTTATCTGGTCATGAGAAAACCAATCGGTTCCAGTATCGCAGCCATCCTGATGGTAACGATCATGCTTCCGTTTTTCTTCATGGCAATGTATGAAAAAGACGGTCTTCCCTTTGAAAAAGTGGTGGCAAATATCATTCGACAGAAGTTTATCTGTCCGGCGGTAAGACCATATAAGACAGAGAATTTTTATCAGGAGATTTCCACACTTGTAAAAAAGGAGGGTGTGCCGGATGGCAAAAAAGACAAAGCAGGAGGCTCAGCAGGAGCGTCTGTCCCTGGCGGAAAAAAGAAACCGTCAGGAAAGAAGAAACAAAAAAAGCAGAAAAGAAAGAGAACAGGAAAAGCGTAGGAAGAAGCAGGAACGGGACCGCAGGAAACAGAAAAACATTCCTACAACAGCACAGCAGAGTATTCCGTATATTCGGATGCTGCAGGATGGTATCTGCCAGGTGACAAAGACCTTTTTTTCCAAGACGATTCAGTTTTATGACATCAACTATCAGCTTGCTTTAAATGAGGATAAGACCACGATATTTGAGAATTATTGTGATTTCTTAAATTACTTTGATTCCTCCATCAGTGTGCAGCTGTCCTTTATCAATCAGCAGGTGGATGTGGCTGAATTTGAGAAAAGCATTGACATTCCGGATCAGAACGATGACTTCAATGCCATTCGTGAAGAATACCGTACCATGTTGAAGAATCAGCTTTCCAAGGGAAATAATGGTCTGGTAAAGACAAAGTATATCACTTTTGGAATCGAGGCGGAAAGCCTGAAAGTGGCAAGACCAAGGCTTGAAAGAATCGAAACAGATATCTTAAACAACTTTAAGGTCCTGGGAGCACAGGCACATTCCCTGAATGGTTTGGAAAGGCTGGAGATTCTGTATCATGTGTTCAACCAGGATCGCATTGAACCATTTAAGTTCCAGTATAAGATGCTGCCGGAAACCGGATTAAAGACCAAAGATTTTATTGCACCGACTTCCTTTAACTTTTCAAAGAATCAGACATTTTTGATGGGAAGAACGATGGGAAGTGTGAGTTACCTGCAGATTCTGGCACCAGAGCTTACAGACCGGATGCTTGCAGACTTCCTGGATGTGGATGACAGCATCAATGTCAACATTCATATCCAGTCCATTGACCAGAGTTCTGCGATCAAGATGATCAAGAGTAAGATTTCAGATCTGGATAAGATGAAGATTGAAGAGCAGAAGCGGGCAGTACGTTCCGGTTATGATATGGATGTGCTTCCGTCGGACCTTGTGACTTATGGAGAAGAGGCGAAGAACCTGTTGGAAGATCTGCAGTCCAGAAATGAGAGGATGTTCCTTGTAACGGTTCTGGTAATGAATACCGCAAAGAAGCGTCAGAAGTTGGATAACAATATTTTCCAAGTACAAGGAATCGCACAGAAATATAACTGTTCCTTAAAACAGCTGGATTATCAGCAGGAAGCTGCACTTATGTCCTGTATTCCACTGGGAGTCAATCGGATTGAAATCCAGAGAGGACTTACCACATCTTCAACAGCGATTTTCGTGCCGTTTACGACACAGGAACTGTTTCAGGAAGGGGAGGCTCTTTATTATGGATTGAATGCATTATCCAACAACATGATCATGGTTGATCGGAAACGTCTGAAGAACCCGAATGGACTGATTCTTGGTACACCTGGTTCCGGTAAGTCCTTCTCAGCAAAGAGAGAGATTACGAACTGTTTCCTAATTACGGAAGACGATATCATCATCTGCGATCCAGAAGCCGAGTATTCTCCATTGGTACAGGCACTGCATGGGCAGGTGGTGAAGGTTTCACCGGTATCTGACCAGTATATCAATCCAATGGATCTGAACCTGAATTATTCCGAGGAAGATAATCCACTGTCACTGAAAGCAGATTTTATTCTGTCTTTGTGTGAGCTGATTGTTGGAGGAAAGAATGGACTGGAGCCGGTAGAAAAGACCATCATTGACCGCTGTGTACGGTTAGTATATCAGGAATATCTTGCCGATCCAGTGCCGGAGAAGATGCCAATCCTGGAGGATTTATATAACCTTCTGAGAAAACAGGAAGAGCCGGAAGCACAGCGACTGGCCACTTCGTTGGAAATCTATGTTACAGGTTCTCTGAATGTATTTAATCATCAGACAAATGTGGATATCAATAACCGCATTGTCTGTTTTGATATCAAGGAGCTTGGTAAGCAGTTGAAAAAGATCGGGATGCTTGTAATCCAGGATCAGGTCTGGAACAGGGTAACGATGAACCGTTCTGCCCATAAGTCCACCAGATACTATGTGGATGAGTTCCATCTTCTCTTAAAAGAGGAACAGACTGCAGCTTATAGTGTGGAGATCTGGAAGCGATTCCGTAAATGGGGTGGTATTCCAAGTGGTATCACCCAGAATATTAAGGATTTGCTGTCTTCCAGGGAAATCGAGAATATATTTGAAAATTCAGATTTTATTTATATGCTCAATCAGGCATCCGGAGACAGGCAGATTCTGGCAAAACAGCTGAATATCTCACCAACCCAGCTGTCCTATGTAACCAACAGTAATGAGGGGGAAGGACTTTTGTTCTATGGAAATGTCATTATCCCATTTGTAGACAGATTCCCGAAGAATTCCCTCTATAAAATCATGACAACCCGCTTAGAGGAGACTTCCGAAGCAGGTTAAATCAAAGGAGAAAACAATGTTACGAGCAATTTCATATGTATTAACTTTTAGTGGCGGTGCTGTTTTTGGCATCGCTTTTCTCTGTTTATTACAGGCAGGGAAAGGATATCCGAAGAAGGAGGAGTAATCAGTGGCAGAACAGAGAATGAAAGTCAGGGATAAGAAAGTTCAGAAGATGACCAAGGATGGTCTGGTGGAAGAAAACCTGACAGATAAATCTTCTGTTCGTGTCAGTAACCGTGCCAGTGATGTGCAGATGGGAGGAAAACAGGGGGAAAAAGAATTAAGCCTTGTGGATAAGTCTTCCCGCCAGTCTGAACGGAGTGGGAAAAATATTCGTCCCTCTGTGCAAAAATCCAGAGATGCACCGGAACTGATACGGACAGAGAAGCAAAGTGAGGATTTTGGACAAAATAGAAAGCAGCAAAACCGGAAAAGGATTCGTGCTGAAGTCGGAAAAGAATCCAGACTTGCAGAAAAATCTGAAGCCGGACAGTCAGGGAGACTGAAAGAAAAACGTGCTGATCTATCAGAAAACAGAGGAGACAGCCGGAGAAATCAGACCGGCGGCAGCAAAAAGCCAAAACAAAAACAGCGTTTGAAATTTGCTTATGAGGAAACTGGTGCTTCTGTGAAAAATGACAAAGATATGGAGAAATTGAACCAGATGGATACGGATGGAGTCAATTTCCGCCATCAAAAACAGAAGGAAAAAGCCAAAAAGTTTTCTTATGAGGAAGCAAAAAAGAAAAAGGAAGCTAAGCAGCATTCCAAGAAGGCACAGGTCTATCGGGCAAATGAAGGGGAAGCTCCTGGAAAGAAGAAATTCCGCTTGAAGTTTGGTGAAGGGGAATCTGTGAAAACAGAAAAAGCTTCTGTTGTCAAGAAAGCAGGAAGTGCAACTTCCGTAGCATTGCACCGTGAGATCAGCAAAAATGAAGACGATAATGCGGCGGTAGAAGGTGCCCATAAGTTAGAAGAAAGCGGCGAAGGTGTTTACCGGCTGGAACAGAGAAGTGCCAGACGCAGGAAACAGAGGGCATCCAGAAAAAGAAGCAGACTTGAAAGACAGGAAGAGAAACAGACACAGGCGGCAACCCGTCAGGAGCAGAAGAAACTGAAAAAACAGATTCAGAAGCAACAGATCAAACGGGATTATGCCAAAGCGAAGCGAAGTGAACAGACAGTAGGAACAGCTACAAAAGGTACGATTGATTATATCAAGAAGATTGGCGGCAAAGTCACCAACTTCTTTAAAGAAAACCGGAAGGTGTATATCAGTGTAGCAGTTCTGATCGGATTGATGTTTCTGATCATAACGAATGTCACGTCATGCTCTGCAGTGTTTTTACAAAATGTGATCACTTATACCGGAACCAGTTATCTGTCATCGGATCAGGCAATCCGGGAAGCGGAACTGTATTACACACAGCTGGAAGCTAATCTGCAGGAGCGGATCAACAACATGGAATCTGAAGAACCGGGACATGAGGAATACCGATATAACATCGGACCTATTGAGCATGATCCGTTTATCCTGATCAGTTATCTGTCAGCAAAGTATGAAGAATTTACCTTTGAACAGGTAAAGCCAGAACTGGATGCTCTTTTTGCATTGCAGTATCGGTTAGAAACAGAAGCAGTCAATGAGACTGTGACAGAGACAGCAACTGTAAGAGTTGGAGAATCTTTGGGACAGGTTGTGACCAGTGGGTATTGTAACTGCCCAATTTGTTGTGGTATTTGGAGCGGAGGACCGACTGCCAGTGGAGCATATCCAACTGCCAATCATACCTTAGCGGTAGATGCTTCCAATCCGTTTGTACCAATGGGAACAAAGGTAGTTATGAATGGTGTCGAATATACTGTAGAAGATACCGGAGTTTTCGCAAGATACGGTGTACAGTTTGATGTTTATTATGACAGTCATGCGGCAGCATCTGCACATGGACATCAAACATGGGAATGTTATCTGGCAGATGATAATGGAAGCAATGAAGTGGAAGTGACCAGGACAAGAGATGTAGATGTGCTGAATGTCACCTTAAATAGTGGAAACCTGATGTCAATCTGTCAGGACAGGATGGGATTTTTCCAGAAAGAACTGTTCAGTGCCTACAACGATACAAAAGGCAACTTGCAGATGTTTGCAACACCGGTTGATTTTAACTGGTATTCCAGTGTGACCAGCTATTATGGATACAGGATTCATCCAATATCAGGAGCAAATCAGCTTCATAATGGGATGGATATCGGAGCACCGGAAGGGACAAAAGTAATGGCAGGGCTGACCGGAACGGTTACAACTTCTGCTTATAATGACAGCTATGGAAATTACGTCATTATCAAAGACAGCAAAGGTTATGAGCTTCGCTATGCACACCTTAGCACCCGGAGCGTATCTGCAGGAGCATCTGTTAGCAAAGGTGATGAAATTGGTCTGGTAGGAAACACTGGAAATTCGACAGGAAGCCATCTTCATATTGAACTGTTAAAAAATGGAGAACGGTTGAACCCGATCTTTTATCTGGAAACAGGAGAAGGTTCCAGTTTTGGTGGCAATGAATACACCAGTGAAGCGGCACAGCGATTACTAGAAGAAGCGGCAAAATATCTCGGAACACCGTATGTGTGGGGTGGATATTCCCCAAGTGGATTCGATTGTTCCGGATTTGTAAGCTACTGTCTGACAAACTCTGGTGTAAGGAATACAGGAAGACTAACAGCACAGGGACTGTACAACATTTGTACACCAGTATCCCAGTCGGAGGCACAGCCGGGAGATTTGATTTTCTTTACTGGAACTTACGACGCAGGGGAGCCGGTAACGCATATCGGAATCTATGTAGGCAATGGTCAGATGATCCATTGTGGACATCCGGTGCAGTATACGTCCATCAATTCCCCATACTGGCAGAGCCATTTCTATGGATTTGGACGATGGTAAGAAAAAAGGGCGGCTGCATCAGTCGTCCGGAAAGGAGAACCGATGAAAAGTCTTGAAAAAGCAACGGCAGATTATGAGAAAGCCAAAGAGAAAATGGAAGCATCCAAAGCCAGATATGAAGCAGATTTAAAGCGGTTCAAGGCTGCGGAGATTGCAAAAACAGAAGCGGAAAATCTGGAAATTGTAAGAATTATCCGTGCAATGGATATGAGTATTCCGGAATTGGAAGCTTTCAAAAAGAGAATGAAAAATGAACTGCCCGGCAGGGTAGAAATACAGAAGGAGGAAACAAAAGCCGATGATGAATCTGGAAAAAATGAAACAGAAGAAGAGAACAATTACTAAAAGCAGAGTAAAAAAGAGCTTGCTTGCTGCAACGACATTTCTTTGCCTGACAACACCTTTGCTCCAGACACAGACTGCTTATGCAGCTGAGAATACCACGCCTGCAATCACGATTGAAAAACCGGATGGCTGGAAACAGGGCGAAACAAGCATTGCTGTTACGGTAGATGCCAGTCATATGCCTGAAGGTTTCTCAATAGCAAAGATTGAAGCAAAAGCAGGAAAAGATGGAAGCTGGCAGGATGTAACTGGAAGCGGAAGTATCACGATCACAGGAAATCAGACAGTGTATGTGCGTGTGACAGATGGTGAGGGGAAAGTCTATGAGCAGAATCGCTCTATCAAGTGTTATGACACAGAAAAGCCGACACTCTCTGCTTCCCTGACAGATGGTGTGCTGACGATTCAGGGGAATGATACAGTATCCGGGATTACTGCTGTAACAGTTAATGGCACCACGTATACAGACTTGAAGGATGGAATGCTGAGAGTGCAACTGACACAGAAAGATTTTACTACAAAACAGATTGAGATTACGGTAACAGACGGTGCCGGAAATACTTCTGAAAAGTATGTGTTGCAGAATCCTTATTATGAATGGGCAAAGAAGCAGGCAGAGAAACAGAAAACCTCCAGTGACAGTAATGGCGCAATGGCAACTACGACCAGTGCAGATGCAACTGGGACTGAGAAAACAACGACTTTACCACTTCCGCAGGATGCACAGGCTTCTGAGGCGACAGATGCAAAAGGAACCGTGGATGATCGGACAGTGACAGGTATTGAGGAACAGCTTAATAAAGAAGGCGAGACAGCAGATTCTGTTACTAAAACAGCTACGGAAGGCACAAAAGAGTTTTATACCATTTCAACTAAGAGTGGTAAGATTTTCTATCTGATCATCGACAATTCAAAATCTCAGGATAATGTGTATTTTCTTACCGAAGTCAGTGAAAAAGATCTGATGAACTTCACACTTTCTGATTCGGTGACACTTCCGGAAGTGGATACGGTCTATGCAGAACCAGAGAAAAAAGCAGAGGAAGAAAAACCGGAAACGACAGAGTCAGCTGAGAAAGATAAGGTAGAGGATGACATTCAGATGCCAGAAGATAAAAGTCCATTTGGAACGTATCTTCTGATTGCACTGGTTGCAGTCGGAGCTGCGGCAGGAGGTTATTACTTCAAAGTCTATAAACCAAAGCATGAATATGATGACGAGGATGAGATGGAAGAGGAAGAAGATGAATCCGAAGATTCAGAGTCTGAAAAGCGGGAAGTAGATGATGCAGATGAGCAGGAAGAAAGTGCAGAACCGGAAATCCTGAGAGATGAAGATTTTGACGATAATGTACTGGAAGATGAAGAAGAGGAGCAGGAGTAAATGAAATTAGTAATTGCAGAAAAGCCATCGGTTGCGATGGCACTGGCTTCCGTGCTTGGAGCCAGAACAAGAAAAGATGGCTACGTGGAGGGAAACGGTTATATCGTTTCCTGGTGCGTAGGACATCTGGTTGGATTATGTGATGCATCGGAATACGATGAAAAATATAAAAAATGGAGATATGATGATCTGCCGATTGTGCCGGAATGCTGGAAACACAGGGTATTGGAAGGTACGAAAAAGCAGTTTGGAATCTTGAAAAAACTGATGCGAGATTCCGAAGTAGATGAAGTAATCTGTGCTACAGATGCCGGGCGGGAAGGAGAACTAATCTTCCGTCTGGTGTATGAGCAGGCAGGATGCAAAAAGCCGATGAAGCGGCTCTGGATCTCTTCCATGGAGGAACAGGCAATTAAAGATGGATTTGCGTCATTAAAAGACGGTTCGTGTTATGACAGTCTCTATCAGTCAGCACTTTGCAGGGCAAAGGCAGACTGGCTGGTGGGAATCAATGCGAGCCGTCTTTTTTCCGTTCTGTATAACCAGAATCTGAAAGTTGGAAGAGTGCAGACACCGACACTTGCCATGATTGTGGATCGAAATCAGAAGATTAAGGAATTTACCAAAGAGAAATATTATATGGCTCATATCAAGTTTGATGATATGGATGCGGTCACAGAGCATTTTCAGAAAAAAGAGGATGCAGATAAAGTGGCTGCGGACTGTCGGGAGCGGATGTGCGAAGTGGAAAAGGATGATGTGAAAGAGAAAACGGTCCGCCCTCCGAAGCTCTATGATTTGACAACCCTTCAGAGGGAAGCTAACAGAATGTTTGGCTATACCGCACAGCAGACACTGGATGCCGTGCAGGAGATGTATGAGCAGAAGCTGGTTACTTATCCGAGAACAGACAGCCAGTATCTGACAGATGAGATGGGAGAAAGCACTGAAACACTGATTCAGATGGTACTTGGGAAAATGCCTTATGCTGAAGGTCTGGAATATCAACCGGACGTGAGTAAGGTATTAAATTCAAAGAAAGTATCCGATCACCATGCGATTATCCCAACCATGGAAGTAGCCAAAGCAGATATTGGTGAACTGAAAGAACGAAGCCGCAAGATTTTGTATTTGATCAGTGCCAGGGTTCTGACAGCAACTGCAGATCCTTATATTTATGAGAGCCATAAATGCCAGATTACCTGTAATTATCATACGTTTTATCTCATAGCAAAGAAAACAAAGCAGGAAGGATTCAAGGCGATCGAAAATAGATTGAAACAGTTCTTTGACGTAAAGATTGAGAAAGAAGAGCCGGAGTTGGATATCTGGGCAGGCAAGCATTACGGTCCCTGTGATTCTTTTGTATCGGAGCATTTTACGCAGCCACCGAAACAGTACACAGAAGATACCCTGCTTTCTGCGATGGAACGTGCAGGGAATGAAGAGCTGACCGAAGATACGGAAAAGAAAGGACTTGGCACACCGGCAACAAGGGCAGCAATTATTGAAAAACTGATTCAGTCTGGTTTTGTGAAAAGAGAAAAGAAAAATCTGGTGCCGACAGATGATGGCAATGTACTGATTACGGTTCTGCCAGACGAGATTAAATCTCCGAAGATGACCGCAGAGTGGGAAATGGCATTGAATCACATTGCACAGAATACAGAGACAGCAGATGAATTCCTAAATGGGATTACAGATCTCATGCAGGAACTGATTGCCAGATATCAGGGGATTTCAGAAGAAAAGAAAGACCAGTTTCAGGGAAAGGCAAAAGGAGAAGTCATTGGCAAATGTCCCCGCTGTGGAGCAGATGTACGGGAAGGAAAAGTAAACTTTTACTGTTCTGACCGGAACTGTACTTTTACCTTATGGAAGAATGATAAATTCCTTGCAAGCCAGGGGAAAAAGATGGATAAGACGACAGCAAAGAAATTTCTGTCTAAAGGAAAAATCCATTATAAGGATCTGGTATCAAGAAAAACAGGGAGACAGTATGAAGCAACTGTGGAGATGGTCGATCCCGGAGAGGGAAATGTACAGTTCAATCTTATTTTTCCACAACGATAAGTAGTGTATTGCAGGCAGTCTAAGGACTGTCTGTTTTAATACAAATATATGAAAGAGAGGACCTTAGCATGAAGAAAAAAGGTAATTTTAGAAAAGTAGTATCTGGCTTGCTGGCAGGCATGACAATGCTTAGTACAGTGTTATCTCCGATGACTGCATATGCAGCGGAGATCCAGCCAGAGGAAAAACCTCCACTTTATGAGGAAGTGAAAGACCTTCTGGATGAAGATGAGGTGGTGACTGCCAAAGATTATGAAATTGAAACAGGCAGTGTATTTGATGTGAAATCAGATTATACCGGACTGGAAATCAAGGATGATAACAAGGTTAAAGTCACATTTGAGGAAGCAAAGAATGATAAGAATGAGGATTTTACGACAGATCATGCGGACACTTACAAAGCGGTCTATTATGTGAAACCGGTAAATCAGGAGCATCCGAAGTACCAGATCAGCCGAAAACTGATTGTGCGTGAGAAAGAAACAGAAGCGCAGAAAGAGGCGTCTGGGAGTGAAGCAATGACCGAATCCGAAACAGCTGGCAGTGAACAGCAGACAGAGGAAGCGGAGGATTCAGAAGCAGACTCGGAGATTACCGATATTGATGCTGATGAATTTGATGATTTAGTAGAGCAGGCACAGAATCAGGATACCTATGATGAAGAATCAGGGTTAGAGCTTCACGATGTTTTGGAACAGGCAGAAGACGAAGGTGTGGATCTTGATTCTATGGAAGAGGGAGAGATTGTAACATTTGAAGCAGTTTCGGCTTATTCAGCAAGAAGTACACAGCAGGTAACAATCGAAAAAGGACCACTGTATAGATATGCAGATTATAATCTTGGAACCTATCTGACAGAGCCGTACTATATCAGCTACGGAAGCGTCAGAGCAACTGCGTATTGTGTACAGCCAGCTAAGCCAGGACCTGGATCTGGAAATTATACAATCACAAAGATTGGAGACAATCAGGCGTTAGCAAAAGTGTGTTATTACGGTACAGATGCCGCAGGAAGCGAAAGCTTTTTTGCGAATAAACACACGGATTTTTCAGAAGGAAAAAGATTCATCATCATTCACATGGCTGCATCATATGCCAACGGAAGCAGTGATGCATTTTACGGAACCAATGCTACAGGAGAGGCTTTGGCAAAAGAACTCTATAATTATTGTGTGAATAAGCCGGAAATACCAGATGTAGCGATGTCATTTTCAAAGCCGAGTGTAAAGGCTTATGTAGATGGAAATGTTCAGAGAACGGAGAACATTAAGTTCAACGCATCTTCCCAGCAGAAAAT
>OHCT01000434.1_pt1 | contig 17182 bp, 18 predicted proteins | sample 1566871 | NCBI WGS metagenome assembly OHCT01 (sample SAMEA3879548, study PRJEB24766) | human gut metagenome | biome: human-associated habitat; feature: feces | place: USA | collected 1985/1987 | reverse complement strand
GGGGAAGTAGAGATCTTGGAAACCAGCTGGTTACGCACAATTATTTAAAAAGTATCTGGTTCCGGAAAGATAATGTCGATAAGTATAAGGACGTGCCGAACCGGTATCGTGTCGGTGACGTGGTTTCTATAGATGGAGAGAGTACGAAAGTCTATGTAAATGGGATGCCGGCAAAAGGAGATGAGATTAATGGATCCAATTATCCAAAAGTTCCACCTGGGACGACGGAAGTCCAGTTCTGCTATTCTTCCTTTTCATCTCCACCGCCGCATATCAAAGCAAAAATACGGGAGGTATACTTGTAATGGGCAGCATTAGAATTGCGATTTTAAGTGCAAATAACACACCAGTAGCATTTATGGATAATGCACATAAAAAATCCATGCACTACTGGGGAGACGAGCTGCACGAATACTTACAGGGTACGGCAAATACTTACACCTTTACGGTGTCCGCAAAGCATCAGGATGCAGAGAATGTTACCGCCGGAAATAAGGTGGCGTTTATACACAAAGGGAAATCCTACTATCTAAACATCGTAAACACTGAGCAGACAGAGGAGACGATCACAGCTACGGCGTGGTCGTTATCTTTTGAGCTAATCAACGAGGATGCAGGGGAATACAAGGCAGGACAGGCGATGAGTTTTGAAGAGTACCTTGCCATATTTGACGCGGAAAGAACACTGAAATTGGGGCTTAACGAGGTATCAGATAAGCGGATCACCAATGAGTGGACAGGCACAACGTCTGTATTAAAGAGGCTGTTTTCCTTGGCGAACGTATTTTCTGCGGAGATCGAATTTGAAACAGTCTTAAACAAAGACTACTCCTTAAAAGAGATCGTCCTGAATGTCTACCGAGAACACTCCGACACCAACAGCGGAGTCGGAGAATACCGGAATGACATCGTACTGAGGTACGGGAAAGGGATTACCGGAATCCGTAAGACCACGGATGCAGAAAAGTTATATACATGCATCCAGCCGACCGGAAAGGATGGTCTGACAATCAATGGTCTGGACAAGAAAGAATACGATGAAAACGGGAATATTGAGTACTTTACAGACGGCGCAATCATCCGGGCACCACAGGCAAGGGACCGGTTCCCATCCAACATTGTGAATAAAGAGGACGCTTATATCCTGATGCGAAAAGAGTACGATACAGACAGCAAGGACAAGCTCTATAGTATGGCATTATCTGATCTAAAAGTTGCATCCGAACCGGTAGTGACCTACGAGGTGGATGGATATTTTGACACCAACATCGGGGACACCGTGAGGATGCAGGATCAGGAGTGGACACCAGTCCTCTATCTACAGGCGAGGGTGTCGGAGCAGGTACGAAGCCTTACCAATCCAAAGACTGCCAAGACAGTGTTTAGCAACTACAAAGAGCTTACATCCGAAATTTCGGACAGCTTATTACAGAGGATGCAAGACCTTATTAACAAAAATAAGGTTTACACTTGCTCTATCTCAACAAACAACGGCATTATCTTTAAAAATGGCATCGGTAGCACTACTCTGACAGCTTACGCTTACGATAACGGCGTGGACGTCACGGGCGATCTGGAAATCCGATGGAGTAAAGATGGGACAGAGTTTTACGTTGGCAAGAGTGTCACGGTAAACGCCGAGGATGTGGATGTAAAAGCAGTGTACTCTTTTACGGCGTTCGAAAGCGGAGTAAAGCGTGGATATTACGAGGTTACGATTACGGATGTAATGGACGGAGAGGATGGTCAGGACGGAACAACTTATTACACATGGTTTAAATTTGCTGATGACGAGTATGGAAACGGGATGTCCAGCAGTCCAGATGGAAAGGAATACTTAGGAATTGCCTACAATAAGGTGACTCCAGTAATGTCCAATAATCCGGAAGATTACCAGTGGGCAAGGATCACCGGAGAGGGCATACCCGGGAAGCCCGGAGCGGACGGAAAAACTTACTACACATGGGTAAGGTATGCGGATGATGCCAGAGGAAACGGGATGTCTGACAGTCCGAATGGAAAATATTACATCGGGTTCGCATACAACAAGGAAGTGCCGACAGAAAGCAACAATCCGGCAGATTACCAGTGGTCGAAATATAAAGGGGATGACGGCAAAGATGGTACGGATGGAGCAATAAAATCCGAAACACCACCAGACGATAAGACTAAACTCTGGTACGACACGGTAAACAACGTCCTTAAGTACTGGGACGGCGAAAAATGGGTAGAAGCATACACGGGAGACATCGAAGACGCGAAAGATGCGGCAGGAAACGCACAGGAATCCGCCAACACAGCAATCTCCAGTGTCAATAATATAAATACCAGTCTCGAAAAGTACAAGAATGAGGTTCGCGCCGAGTTCAAGAATACCGTAACTTACGTAGACGGCAAGACGGAAGTTATCGATACATGGGTGCGACAGGGGTCGGATGGAGTTACGCCGTTTTTGGAACTGGGTGGAACAAGTAATGACCTTAAGGCAAGGTTGACGAACTCGCGACTAGGATTTTACGAAGGAGACAAAGGGCTGGCGTATTTTGGAAATGAAAAAGCATATATGCCGGTGGCAGAAGTTGATAACCTAAGCGCCAAAAGGGTTGGTGTAGGTAACTATGCAATGTTGGACAATGGGGACGGGCATCTGTCACTGATATATATTGAGTAGGAGGGACTTATGGCAGGAACGGGGAGAATCTATGTCACGGCAGTCCGTGGCGTAGGAGATGTAAACCTTACGCATCAGTACGATGTAGATCTCCGGTTTGATATTGCGTTTGACTGGGGCGGATACAATTATGGCGGTGCACCATACAGCATGAGCTGTGACGGGCAGAACACCTCCGGAAGCGCAACATTTGCAGTTGGAAGCGGTGGAGGGAACTGGATATGGACAAACATTGGCGGAACTAAGACATTCCGTATTACGATGCCGACAAGCGGACAGCCCAAGAACATAGGATTTTCCGCAACAATTAACACGGGAATCAACCCGTCCACAATCTCAGCAAGCGGAAGTTACGCACTCTCGGCTATCACGTGGGAACATACCGTATCTTACAATGCAAACGGAGGAACGGGCGCGCCGGGCAGTCAAAAGAAAATATATGGGTCAAACTTAACCCTATCCTCTGCACGCCCTACACGAGACGGGTATGTATTTATGGGTTGGGCAACGTCATCTGCTGGAGAGGTGTCGTACATGCCGGGGTCTACTTACGGCACAGATGTGGATATCACCTTGTATGCAGTCTGGAAAATTGCGTATATCCAACCGACAATTACAAATCTAAAAGCGCTGCGGTGTGACTCAAAAGGGAACGCTATGGGAGACGGAACCTATATCAAAGTGTCTGGAACATGGAAGGTGGACAGGACGTTAAACAGCTCCAACATCGCGACCAGCATAAAAATAGAGTACAAGAAAACGAGTACCGGATCCTTAGTCAAAGTCAGTGAAACGAAGCCAAATGCAGCAAGTGGGGAAATTTCGTCTGTAATAGGAAATGGACAAATATCTGCATCGTATGTGTATTTTGTGATTGTTACAATCACAGACTTAAACGGAAACAAACAGGAAGAAGTGATTGTTCCCGCGCAGTTCCGGGCGTTGGATGTTGCAAATAAAGGAAGGAGCATTGCTTTTGGTGGAACAGCAAGTGACAGAGAAGAGGGATATGATTTCTATCAAGATGTGAGGTTTCACGGAAAGTTATTACTGGGAGATCAAGAATTGATGGGGATCAAGGAACATGATTCCGGACAGGTGAGAGGGCCGTACTCCAATGTAAACAGCAGTAATCACGTGCAGGTGTGGTTGTATAAGATCGGCAAGATCGTACACTGCAAAATTGAGATGCTGGCGCAGTTTCCGAACAGCGGGTCTTTCAATGATTTTGACGAGGTGGCCATCCCGGAAGAATTCCAGCCGAAATATCACGTATTTTGCGCGTGCCCGGAAGTAGTCGCAGGGACGATCATTGGAACTGGAAGATATCGTATAGGAGGCAAGATTTCTCTGGATGTGGAAAAGAAAGATTATGCAGAGCGGACGATCTGTACATCTTGGATCGCAGCAAGTTAGGAGGTGAGAAAATGGGGGATATGATAACCGCCGCTTTTAATGACGGTGAAGGATACAAGAGGGTTCCAGGGCTTTGGCAGTGGGATCGTGGTCAGACACTAAAAATCTGTGGGTTGGATTTTCAAAATAAAACAATGGAAGTTCATTTTGCGATTGCAGGGAGCGAAACAGCAAAAACGGTAATCGGAGAAGTGAAAGAAAATCACATTCTGGCAAAAATACCGGATACTCTACTGAAAAACGGGAGAAATATTTGGGCGTTTTTGTATTTGGCAGACACAAAATCCGGTCAGACTATCCGACAGATTGAATGTGTAGTGAATAAGCGTCCGAAGCCGGAAGATTATGAAGAACCAGAAGAGGAACACATTCTGGAGGAACTATTGGAGCAACTCAATAAAAAGGGAGACAGGCTGTATCTGGAAGAAAACCGGATGCAGCTTTTTTCTGGAGAGAATCTACTCAGTGAAGTGGAACTGCCGGAAGGCGGGGGAAGCGAGATCATCACAGAAGATGAGATCAATGGATTGTTTTAAAGAAAAGGAGAGAGAAGAACATGGCAAAATTTTTAGATTTTACAGGACTTGGAACATTTAAAACAAAAATGCAGGAATGGGCAAATGGTGCATTTCGAAAGAAAACTGACAAAGTAGTTTCTACTGATGTTACGTATAAGGGAAAATCGCTGGATGAAGCAATTAAAAGTGGAGAATTTAAGGGAGATAAAGGAGACAGAGGAGAAACCGGCGCAGCTGGAGCACAGGGACCTCAGGGATTGCAGGGGGCTGCTGGACCAGCAGGACCGGCAGGAGCAAGAGGTGAACAGGGGATTCAAGGACCTGCAGGCGCAAAAGGCGAAAAGGGAGAAACGTGACCACGAGGACCTCAGGGATTAAAAGGCGAAAAAGGAGACATTGGACCAATGGGACCGCAGGGACCAGCAGGATCAGATGCAAATGTTCAGGCAATTACAAACACGGAAATTGACGGATTATTCTCATAGGGCGGTGGTGATGCAATGTCGGAGTTTTTAAAACAATTATTTCGGGTGGGGGAGCAAAAAAGCTTCCCCAAAAAAAGTACTAGATTATAGTGGATTACAACATTTATCGGGAAGACTAGCTAATAAATATGTCGATAAAACTCAGGTTCCGTATGCTTTCGAAAGTATGACGCAATCTGAATATGATCGCTTACGAGTTAAGGACAGCTATACAGTTTATTTGATCATCGGTTAGGGGGCGAATGGATGGGTGACGAGAACAAAGAAGCGATTATGCCAAGATCGGCAGACTTCTCTGGATGGACTGGATATCAGACAATGGATGGAAATTCTAATTGTCGTGCATGGGCTGATTGGCAAACAACCCGTGTATTTAGAAATGGACAAGCCGGTTGGGATGTAAGAATTATTTTAAAAGCAAGTAAGACAACATCATCTCCGACTTATGGAACTGGCAGCACTCAAGTAGGCGCACATGACACAAGTTCCAGTGTAGACACAAAATATATGACCATTGTCCAAAGTGAAACGACATTTCGAGATGAGACTTTGTTTGTGTCTGCCGAAGCCGGAGCCGATGTGCCGTTATCAGCATATGCTAATATTCTTATACCGAATGTAGTAAGTAAGGGAATCAAGTTTACAGTTACAGCCAAAAGAAATCTTTGGGGTATTTACTTTAATGCGAATGGAGGAAGTGGGGCTCCTGAGTGGATGAAACGACACTGGGGAGAGATTGTGTATATTCCTTCAACAACCCCTTATAAATCTGGATATACGTTCAATGGATGGACGAAAACGCAAGGATCATCAACTGTTAATTATAAACCAGGAGATCCAATTGGCGATGATTACGATGTTACTTTATATGCGGTATGGAGTCAGAATGTTGTAAAAACATGGAGTATTACATATAACGCGAACGGTGGATCTAACGCCCCAGCAAAGCAGACAGCGAATGTTGGTCAGTCCATTACGATTACTTACTCAAAACCGACACGCAGTGGATATACCTTTTTAGGCTGGTCTACTTGGTCTGGAGCAACAGAACCCGAAGCAATGTTTACACCGGGATATTCTTATACATCTGATTACGATTTAACTTTATATGCAGTGTGGAGGAAAAACCAAACCACACAATATTCTTTATCATTTAGTCTTCAAGGTGGAAATGGTACGTTCAATCCATTGTACGGGGAATATGGGAATCGGGTGAAAATTCCATATACAAAACCAACGAAAACTGGATATACATTCCTGGGATGGGCGACTTATGTGGGAGGAAATGCATCTTATCAGCCAGGTGAATATTATACTTTATATGGGAACAGCACTCTTTATGCCGTTTGGAAAAGTTCAGGCGATACAACGCAGTACTATCTTAATTTTAATCTACAGGGTGGTTCTGGAACATTCAATACTTTGTATGGAGTATACGGGGAAAGATTATTTATTCCTTCATCCTCTCCAACCAAAAATGGATATACATTTCAGGGATGGTCTACATCTTCAACGGGTAGCCCACAGTATCAACCCGGAGATTATTATACAATTTATAGTAACACCATTTTGTACGCAATTTGGGGTGAATCTACACAGTATTGTACAATTACTTTCAATGCAAATGGCGGCGCTGGTGCGCCTGCAAGTCAGCAAAAGGTGGTAGGTGAGCTTACTTATATACCTTATGCCAAACCAACAAGGTCTGGATATACTTTTCTGGGATGGTCTACGTCAAGATACGCTACATCGGCAGATTATCAGCCAGGTCAAGCGTACACACCATATGGAAATATGACTTTGTATGCAGTGTGGGAAGAAGATAAAAGAATGTATCTTGGATATGATCGTATTAGAAAAATTTATATCGGAAACAGACAGGTAACAGCGGCATACTTAGGAACAGCAAAAATATGGTAAGGAGACGAGAATGACAGAAAATGAAGTAGAGGTAACACTTGCCGAATATAATAAAGAAATCGGCTCGTTAAAGCACCGGATGAATGAGGTGGAAGACATTGTAAATGTGGTACACCAACTGGCGCAAGAAATGGTTGGGCTGACCAAAGAGGTCGGATTTATGAACCAAACTCTTGTGCAGCTGACCGCAAAAGTGACACATCTTGAGCAGACTCCGGCCAGACGATGGGATGGAGTTGTCACCACTCTGATTGGTGCAGTCATCGGGGCAGTAGTGGCAATGTATTTGTAAAAGGAGAATGAAAAATGAAGAAGATTAACTGGATTGTAAGAATCAAAAACAAGGCATTTTGGGTAGCACTGATCCCGGCACTGTTGCTGTTGATACAGGCAATTGCGGCAGTGTTTGGGTTTACAATCGACCTTGGAAACCTTGGGGATAAGTTATTGACTGTAATCAATGCGCTCTTTGCAGTGCTGGCGATCCTTGGTGTAGTGGTAGACCCAACGACACCGGGCACAGGAGATTCAGAACGAGCGCTTACATATAAGTAAATAGCTAGAGGGCTTGTAAACAGGCTCTCTTTTATTGCGCAAGGAGGTGAGAACATGAGCGAACAGAACGAATTTGGAAGAACAACAGCAGAGGAACTGGAAAAGGCATTCGAGGCAGAAGAACAGGAGGAAGAACAGGAGGAGAAATAATGAGTATTTGTAGAGGAATTGCCGGCAGGAGAGGTAAAAATCCTGTCGGTATTTTTATTCATAATGGGGCAGACGGTCAGAATGCTACGACAGCGTATTACAGGAATTACTTACAAAACGCAAACTTGGAAAACGGATTTGCCCATTATTATGTGTGCAGCGATGGAATCTTACAGGCGGAAGATGACGAAAATTGCGCTTGGCACTGCGGATACTTGAACGGAAATCTCAATTTCTTGAGTATAGAGGTCTGCCAGAGCATGGGGGACTTGGATACCTTTAAGGCGAACGAAGAAAAAGCATTGCAGTTAGCAGCGCAGAAATGTAAGCAGTACGGAATTACACCAAGTGCAAGCACGATTATGTTACATCAGGAGGTGTTTGCCACTGCTTGTCCGCACAGATCAGTGGAGATTCACGGTGGTGCGACAGCGACAAAAACGTATTTTATTAAACGTATCAGCGAACTGATGAATGGAAATCAAGTCGCAACAGAAGATCAGGAAGGAGAAGAGACTATGCAGTGTATGTTTACAGTAGAAGGAAAAGGATGTGTTTATTGGATGCATGATGGAGTTGTGACAGCTTTAGCACATCCAGACGAGTTAAAAATCATTCAGCAGGTCTATAAGGATAACTTTGGGCATGATATGCCGTGCTACAGTTGGGGCAAAAATGCACCATGGCATGTGAGACTGATGAACCCATTGTATCGTGAACCGGTTAAATCTATTTAATAAAAATCCCCTCGGAGATCAGCTCTCTGAGGGGAATAATATTATTTTCTATCAAAATGTATTTTTAATAAATTCAATTCAAACCCCTCTGTGCTATAATATATGTAGTTAATACAAGGGGGGGACAAGTATGGAATATCAGATCTACGAATCTTACGATACGTTTTTACTTTACCAAGAGTTTTTGGAGATACCGGGAAATACTTTTAAATTCCGGCTGCCAGTAGGTATGACTCTGACAACCGAAATGATGCACACCTTTTTACGGGCTGCGTATATGAGTGTTGGGCGGATGGATCTGCCGTCCTGAATATTGTATCATTTATTTTGTACTAATTATACTACTCCAAATCCTGTATGAAGTCGGAGATCGATTCCTTCCTGGAGAAAATAGCCTTTTTCCATTGCAACATACATAGGAGCGTAAAAAATAGAGTGTGCGACTTCATTTAAAGTAAGTCTGGTAAGTTCTTTTTTTGAAGAATTTGAGTTGGTTGGAACTGAATCTGGTGAAGAACTGCATCCCACGAGCAGAATTGTGGATGCGGCAAGAAGAAATGTGAGAATTCTTTTTTTCATAAGCACTCCATAGTTTTTAAAGATGTTACTAAAAGTATATGCCGGAAAAAAAGAAGCGTGAAAAAAACCGGTCTGAATGAAATCAGACCGGCATAAAATTATAATTTAAAATTAGTAGTTATCGTGATCCTCTTCGAATGGATCATCATAATCATCAAAGTCTTCGTCTTCCTCAGTGTCACGTCTGGACAAGATCGTCAGGATCAGGAAGATCACTACAAGTACAACACATGCGATCGCACTGTATAAGAGCATCTTGTCATCACCATGTTTCAGGAAACCGATCACGCTGCATCCGATATAAAAGAGCATCGGGAGCAGGAATGCAAAAATCGTATTGCTCTTCTGAAGAATGAGAAGAAGCAGTCCGGAGATCAGCATGCAAAGTGCCATGATGACATAGAAAGTACCAATGTTGGAATTACTTCCGGAGGTAATGCTGTCCAGTCCGCTGATCACTCCTTTGTATGTAAAGAAACCAAACGCTACGATAGAAAGAAGTCCGAAAATCACACGGAGTACCCGGAATCTTGGAGTGATGTAATCATCCTCATATTCTTTCTCGTCTTCGATTTCTTCCGGTTCTTCTACTGGCTTCGGCGCCGGCTTGCGTTTGTGTACAGACTTTCTGTCCGGATCAGATGCAAGCATATCCTCGTAACTTTTTTTCACTGCACGTTCACGTTTTGCACGTACTTTTTCAGAAGGAATATTACCGTAACGCTGCCCTTCTTCGGAAGGTTCCTGTTTGAATTCTTCCGGAACAGAAATCACTCTTGTTTTTGAATCTGCAGGAGCCGGGCGTTTTTTCTTAGGTACAGCATCAGAAGCTTCGGAAGCAAGACGTTTTTTCCGAGGCGCTTCTTCAGAATGATCAGAGACCGGACGTTTCTTTTTCGGTCTTTCGGAATGCTCAGAAACAGGTCTTTCGGAAGCTGGACGCTTCTTTTTCTGTACAGGATGTTTTTGCTCGTCTGTGTGCTCAGTGATTTTCTTTTGTTCTGTTGCTTTTGTTTCTTCTGTTTTTTCTACAGGTGCTTTTGGCGCCTCCTGCTTTGGAGCTGCTTCTGTATGTTTTGCTACAGAAGCAGCCGGTTTAGGAGCCGATTTTTTTGCACGTTGTTTGTCAAGATTCCATTGTTTTTTGCAGTCTTTGCAGATTGCGTATTCGTTTAAAACCGGATTGCCATTTTCATCAACCCCTACTTGCTTTTTCTGTAAAATGACATCCTTTCCACATTTTGGGCATTTCATTATTTATATCTCTCCTTTGTATCACTTGTTGTGACTCGTTTTACCTACGATAAAGACATTATAGCATTTTGTTTGACGAAGAACAACGTTTTTTGTCAAATTATCGTGATTGGAGAGCGGGTGTGTTACTGAACAGTAACCGGGTGTGATCCCCCTATGATTTTGGTTTGACGAGTGGAGTCTGATATTGATAAACATCATTGTAGGCATCAAGCTCGTCCTCGGATTCGGGCAGCGCCGGGATCAGTCCGGTGCAGTCTGTGGAGGAAGCGGCATTTTTTAAATAATCATAATGGTCAATCAGTTCTTGATTTTTTTTCATTTCTTTTTGTTTTTCTTTATCCAAAATTATCACCTCGGATTTAGTGTATCCATGATGAAAAATTGTATTCAGAACAAAATGTGGTATACTGAATAAAAAATCAAAAGAAATGGAGTGGATAAATTATGAGATTGATCGCAGATACACACGCACATACAATTGCAAGCGGACATGCATACAGTTCTTTGAAAGAAATGGCATATGCAGCATCAAAAAATGGACTGGAAGTATTATCTTTGACAGAACATGCACCTCAAATGCCGGGATCTTGTCAGGAGATTTATTTCCGGAATTTTAATGTGATCCCGCGCGAAATGCATGGTGTGAAACTGCTTCTTGGAACGGAGCTCAACATTATGAATCCGAACGGAGATCTGGATCTTTCAGAATCTCTCTGCAGAAATCTGGACATTGTGATCGCATCGATTCATTCTCCATGTTATGGACTTGATCATACCAGAGAAGAAAATACGAAAGCTTATACGGCAGTTATGAAAAAGCCGTATGTTGATATTATCGGGCATCCGGATGACGGCAGATTTCCGGTAGATTACGAAGTGTTGGTTCAAACTGCAAAGGAGACAAAGACGCTTTTGGAGATCAATAACAGTTCCTTAAGACCGGATGGATTCAGAAAAAATACCAGGGGAAATGTGCTGCAAATGTTAGAATTATGCAAACAATATGAAGTTTGTGTGACAACGGGAAGTGATGCACACATTGACGTGGATGCTGGAAATTTCAGCTATGTAAAGGAAGTTTTGGAATTTTGCAAGTTCCCGGAAGAGCTGGTGGTGACAACAGATTTTAATAAATTAAAGGAATTTTTGAATAATTATAAAGAATCGTAATATTTCTTTAAAAAATTGAAAATTGTCTGAATCTCTAAAATCTCTATAAAAAAGTGGACTTTAAAAATTTAGTGTGATAAAATGTAAAAGTAGTGACCTGACTGACAAAGGAGAGGTAAGAGATGAGTAAAAAAATCAGAACAGAAGCAGTAGATTACCTGTTTGATGCAATCTTGAGTCTGAAGGACAAAGAGGAGTGTTATACATTCTTTGAAGATATTTGTACCATCAATGAATTGCTCTCACTTTCCCAGAGATTTGAAGTGGCAAAGATGTTAAGAGAGCAGAAGACATATCTGGAGATTGCAGAGAAGACAGGCGCATCCACAGCAACGATCAGTCGTGTGAACCGGTCATTGAATTATGGAAATGACGGATACGATATGGTGTTTGAGCGGATGGAAAAATAAAAGATGTGAAGAAATAAAAATGCCCGGCCAGTATAGCCGGGTATTTTTATTTCTTATGGGAAGAATCTTCGCTGGAAAACGTATCGATCAGTTTTTCAATCATCATTTTTTTTACGTATACGTCAAAACTCAGGCTGCAGATAAATGCCAGAATCTGAAAAGTATCTTTGCTGGTATCGGGAATCTCGGAAAATGTCTCTCCGGCAGTCTCCCAGGCAGAAGCGATATTTTCTTTGAGTGGTTCAAGCTGGCCTTTGCACATGGTGCAAATCTGCTGGTACATATTTGCAAGGCTGGAAGCATCCTTGTCAGAATCCTGACCAAAGCCGGCATCTGTCATCGGCTTTAACAGTGTCTCGATATCCTTGATGGAAAGAATACTTTTAAAATAGTAAATAAAAATCAGAAGGAGCAGATGATCCTTGGAATATTTCTTTTTAACAGGCGGCGGAAGCAGATTGTTCTTCGCGTAATTGTTGATCATGGTCTTGGTCAGAATCTTGTCATCTGCGTAGCGCTTGGTTGAAGAAAGCTGAGTATCCATAAATGTGGTCACCTGATCCATATATAAGTCGATATTCGGAATATCCTCGGGATGAATGTAGTCGATCCGGGACAGACTTTCCAGTATGCTGTTTAAAATATCATTTGTATCAATTGTCATATAATCACCTCGATGTACTTATTATATAGTAATGAAAACCAGATAGTCAAGCAGTATTTATTATTGATATATGATCATAACGAGAGTAAACTAAAAGAAAAACGGGAGGATTTCAGATGTTGAAAGCAGAACTCAGTCGATTTAAGGTAAAAGAAGGAAAATCCGGGAAAGTAGATGAATGGATGGCCTTTCTGAATGAACATATGGAAGATACACTTCTTACCTTAGAGAATGAAAAAATGTTTGTAGAATCGATTCACCGGGAAGTGGTCAACGGAACAGAATTTCTGTATTGGTACTCTGTACAGGGAGAAGGTGGTACAGAGGTGTACGATTCAGAAAGCTATATCGATATCAGGCATCTGGAATATTGGGACGAATGTATCGATGATAGTTATAAAGATAACGATATCCCGGCAGAAGTAGTGATGATTCCTCATAAGATCAGAGATGTTATGAAGTGAATACAGTCATTAAAATCTCCGCTGTTTTGTAAGGAAATGGCGGAGATTTTTTATCTGTTTCCATAATATAGTTGACTTGAACGAAACTATGTTCGATAATAGAGTCATGACAATTAAAGGAGATCAATTATGAGCATTTATGATACACTGAACGAACAGCAGAGGGAGGCGGTCTACTGCACAGATGGTCCGCTTCTGATCCTTGCGGGAGCGGGATCGGGAAAGACGAGAGTGCTGACGCACAGGATTGCATATTTAATAGAAGAAAAGGGTGTGAATCCATGGAATATCCTGGCGATCACGTTTACGAACAAGGCGGCCGGGGAGATGCGGGAGCGTGTGGATAATCTGGTAGGATTTGGATCAGAGAGTATCTGGGTGAGCACGTTTCATTCGACTTGTGTACGGATTTTGAGAAGACATATTGACCGCCTTGGGTATGATACGAATTTTACAATCTACGATACGGATGATCAGAAGACATTGATGAAAGATGTCTGTAAACAGGTGCAGATCGATACGAAGGTATATAAGGAGAGAAATCTTTTAGCGGCGATTTCGGCAGCTAAAAATGAGATGATTTCCGCGCAGGAGTATGCATTGAATGCGCAGGGAGATTTTGGAAAAGAGAAGATCGCTAAGGTATATCAGGAGTATGAAAAGCAGATGCATGCCAATAATGCACTGGATTTTGATGACCTGCTCGTGAAGACTGTGCAGTTGTTTGAGACTCAGCCGGATGTGTTGGAGAATTACCAGGAGCGGTTTCGTTATATTATGGTGGATGAGTATCAGGATACAAATACCGTACAGTTTCAGCTGGTGAGTCTGCTGGCGGGCAAATACAGAAATCTCTGTGTGGTCGGTGATGATGATCAGTCCATTTATAAATTTCGGGGAGCGAATATTAAAAATATTTTGAATTTTGAACAGGAATTTCCCGATGCGACAGTCATCAAACTGGAGCAGAATTATCGTTCTACAGGCAATATCCTGGATGCTGCTAATGCAGTGATCAGCAACAATGTGGGCAGAAAGGACAAGCAGCTTTGGACAGACAACGGCGAAGGAGAGAAGATTAAGTTCTGCCAGTTTGATACCGGATATGATGAAGCAGAATATATTGCAGATGACATTGAAAGGGAAGTCAGAAATGGGGCATCTTACAATGATCATGCGATTTTATACCGGACTAACGCGCAGTCCCGTCTGTTTGAGGAACGGTTTGTGGCACAGAATATTCCATATAAGATTGTCGGCGGTGTGAATTTCTATGCGAGAAGAGAAATCAAGGATGTGCTTGCATATCTGAAGACCATCGACAATGGAAAAGATGATCTGGCAGTCAGAAGGATCATCAATGTACCGAAGCGAGGCATTGGCCTGACTACGATCAATCGAATTCAGGAGTCAGCGGCGTCCAGAGGAATCGGATTCTATGATGCTCTTTTAGGGCTGGATCTGATACCGGGGGTGGCGAGAGGTGCTGCAAAACTGGAAGGATTTGTGGCATTGATCGAGTACTTTAAGGGAGTGGCAGAAACTTTAAGTCTGTCGGATCTTTTGCAGGAAGTGATCGATAAGACTGGATACATAGAGAGTCTGGAAGCAGAAGGAAAAGAAGAGGCAGAGACAAGAATTGAAAATATCGACGAGCTTCGAAGCAAGGTTGCGGTTTATGAAGAGTCCCGTCTGGATCAGGACGAAAAACCGACGCTTAGCGGATTTTTGGAGGAAGTCGCATTGGTGGCAGACATTGATAGTCTGGATGAGGAACAGGATTATGTAGTTTTAATGACACTGCACAGTGCAAAAGGTCTGGAATTTCCACATGTGTATCTGGCAGGAATGGAAGACGGACTGTTTCCAAGTTATATGACAGTTACATCAGATGACAGGGAGGATATGGAAGAAGAGCGGCGTCTCTGTTATGTGGGAATTACAAGAGCCGAGCAGAAACTGACCATGACCAGCGCTATGCGGCGAATGGTGAGGGGAGAGACACAGTACAATAAAGTATCCCGGTTTATGAAAGAAATTCCATTGGAACTGCTTGACAATGGCAACCGTTCTTTGAAAATGTTTGAAGAAAGACAGGAGATTCCGAAACAGACTGCGTATACGCAGGCAAAACAGACTTTTAAGGCAAAGGCATTTTCTGCGGCTGCGCCAAAACAGTTTGCAGTCAGCAAAGAAAAGGGGCTGGATTATGGTGTGGGTGACCGTGTCCGGCACATGAAATTTGGAGAAGGAATCGTGACACAGATTACGGAAGGCGGCAGAGATTTTGAGGTGACGGTAGAGTTTGACACCGTCGGAGTGAAAAAAATGTTTGCCGGATTTGCCCGTTTGATAAAATTATAGAAATTATGTGAATTTGGCATAAATCAGTAGTAATCTGAAAATGATAGTGTTATAATAATGAAAAGCAAACCTGTACGGCGGCAAGGAGAAAGGACGTGAATATATGAGTAAAGTTGAGGAATTGATCGCAGAGTCAAAACTGAATGAATTACTGAAAAAGAAAGATGATGAAAAAGTGAAAAAGACAGTCATCTGGGTATTGGCGATTGTAGGTGCTGTTGCAGCAGTGGCAGCGATCGCATATGCGGTATATTGCTTCTTTACACCGGATTATCTGGAAGATTTCGAAGAAGATTTTGATGATGATTTCGATGATTATTTCAGTGAGGAAGATCAGGTTTAATCAGAACGAAAAGAGAACAGAAGACAGGATGTGGTCGGAATACACTGCACCCTGTCTCTTTTTTCGTCAGGAAGTATTACAAAAACAAAGAAAAGATAAGGATAAAAGAGAATGAAAAAAGGACAAGTATTAGAAGGAACGATAGAAAAAGTGGAATTTCCCAATAAAGGAGTTGTCACAGTTGCAGAAGAAGGTAAATCTGTGATCGTAAAGAACGGGATTCCGGGACAGAAGGTAAAATTTTGTGTGAATAAGTTTAAGCGAGGAAATGCAGAGGGGCGCCTGTTGGAAGTGCTGGAGAAATCTCCGCTGGAAACAAGAAAACCGGTGTGCAGCATTTTCCCGGCATGCGGAGGGTGTATGTACCAGACTATGTCTTATGAAGCACAGATGGAAATGAAGGCAGAACAGGTGAAAAACATTCTGGATGAAGCCGTGGATGGTGAATATCTTTTTGAAGGAGTGAAGGCAAGTCCGAAAGAATTTGCATACCGCAATAAGATGGAGTTCTCGTTCGGCGACGAGTATAAGGACGGGCCGCTGACATTGGGACTGCATAAAAAAGGTAGCACGTATGATGTGCTGACAGCGTCAGACTGCAAGCTGGTACATGATGACATGACAAAAATCTTAAATTGTGTGCTGGAATATTTTAAGCAGCGAAATGTCAGCTATTATAAGAAAATGCAGCATACAGGCTATCTGCGTCATTTGCTGCTTCGAAGAGGTGAGCGCACAGGAGAAATCCTGGTCAATCTGGTTACAACGACACAGGAAGAACACGATATGTCTCCATTAAAAGAAGCACTCCTTAATTTGGAACTGGAAGGGAAAATCGTGGGATTTCTTCATATTTTAAATGATTCTCTTTCTGATGTGGTTCAGAGTGATGAGACCAGGATTATTTACGGGCAGGACTATTTTTATGAGAAGCTGTTGAATCTGGAATTCAAGATCACGCCGTTTTCTTTCTTCCAACCAAATTCAAGAGGGGCGGAAGTGCTTTACAGTACAGTGCGTGATTATATCGGAGATATCAACGATATGACAGTGTTCGATTTGTTCAGCGGAACAGGGACGATCGCGCAGGTGCTGGCGCCGGTGGCAAAACAGGTGATCGGTGTGGAGATTATCGAGGAAGCTGTGGAGGCAGCCAAAGAAAATGCTGCACACAACGGACTTTCCAACTGTAAATTCATTGCCGGGGACGTATTTAAAGTGTTGGATGAGATTGAGGAAAAACCGGATGTGATCGTCCTGGATCCGCCAAGAGACGGGATTCATCCAAAGGCTCTGCCGAAAATCCTGGATTACGGAGTGGACAAGATTGTGTACATTTCCTGTAAAGTGACCAGTCTGGCACGGGATCTGGAGATGATACAGGCAAGAGGATATGAGGTTGTGAAGAGTGTGGCGGTGGATCAGTTTTGTCAGACCGTGCATGTTGAGACGGTAGTTCTTTTGTCCCAACAAAAACCA
>OHCT01000427.1_pt1 | contig 17402 bp, 16 predicted proteins | sample 1566871 | NCBI WGS metagenome assembly OHCT01 (sample SAMEA3879548, study PRJEB24766) | human gut metagenome | biome: human-associated habitat; feature: feces | place: USA | collected 1985/1987 | reverse complement strand
GGTCGGATCTGCGGGCCAGCTCCACGATCATCTGGTAGCCGTACATATCCTCCCCCGCCAGCAGGGACAGCACCAGCAGCTGGGCGTGGTCCATGGTCTGCTTTTTTGCCATCGGGCACCTCCTGTCCAGGCGACATACCTAGAATTACTATGCCTTTAGTATACATAGTAATTCTAGGTATGTCAATTACAAAAAACGCGCGCCTGCGGGTAGCTGTCCATAAAACAGGTTTTGAGAAACAAATACTATGGCAGTTGCCGGACAAGGGTTGCTGACAAAAGGGGTATGTGTCATTAAGGCACATGCCCCTTTGCTTTTACAGTTGCCTTTGTTGATGGTAGATGGATAGGATGGATTTTGTACGATTTAAGGTCGATAATCCGGAATTAGCTTCCCTGTGAGCAACGCAAAAATCATGGGCAATGATGCGTCCATGCCCTTGCACAAGTACAGCTCATAGGTCAGTTAAATGCCGATTTCCAACCTGTTTCATAAGGGTACTTCTGAGATGTCATCTTTCAGAAAAGCAGTCAAAAATCCCTCACTTAGACCAATCCTTGTGAGGATAGGAAAGAAGTTTGCTGAAACGATAATTTTGTCCATTATTCCGCGCTTCTGCAATCCGTGTACTGCGCGCACCGTTCCGTTCGCTATTGCATGGTTACAATTAGTTGTTCACCATCCAATGAACAGTGGAATCCCTTTCCATAAGCAGCACATCATTTACAGCGATAAAAACCTCTAAATCTGCAACTGTTTTCGCCTGTCCTGCCGAGCAAGTAGGATAGACAAGCACAAAGAAACATGCTATAATTTTTATAAATACTCTAAAAGACCACGTTAACATGTCAGGTCGCTGTCTGGCGGCACTTATTAACGGAGGTTTGGGTTATGAATAACAAACAAGCGAAAAAGGCTACGGTCGACGCAATCAATGTGATGATCAGTCACGCGGACAAGGGTCCTTCCGGATTTTGGGTGGAGGATCACGAAGGCTGTGGCAATCCAGCGGTCTTTCCGGAATTTGAGGAGAGCTTGAAGCGAGGAAGGCTCATCCAGAAGGAGCATTATTTTTGCCCATGGAATACCGCCATTATGTACGGCGATGGGCATGGCAACATAAACACGGGGTGTTACCATAGCTGTTCTATTAGCAAGGCAAGGTATCTGACTACTGAGGAACTTAAAGAAGTTCTTGTCCGCTTCAAAACACGCATGGAAAATGGCGATTACGATTGCGTTGAACATTTATCTCCATTGCTGACAAAAGACGAAAGCAGACACATAGAGGATCGCATCCTTGCGGAGCAGCATGAGTGCGAACGCTGCGAAAGGCAAAAGCGGCAGGAGCGGCTCAAAAAAGCCGCTCCTCTGATTGCCAAGTATCCAGATGAAGAATCGCTTTTGGCAATCTACTATGGAGAAAAGGATTACGTATTAGACGAAGGCGGGATCATTCTTTTTGACCCAGCGTCCCAGCGTAATGTTGTTGGAGCGGAGAAATTTTCCTACAATGATTATCTCGACGTTCAATTCGCGTCTTTGGGTAAGAAACACCGCCCGTACTTTGCTGACTGCTTTTTCAATGCGGTTATGTCTCATTTCAAAGGACAGATTGAGAAGGTTAAGCCAAAACATATTTGCTTCAAGCGGGTTTTCATTAGTGGAATGTACACCGATGGGACAATGTTTGACGGAAAAGAGGATCACGTCTGGATGGACAAATCCGGCTTTGAAGAGTGCGCCGTTGGTGACAGTGTTTCGTTCTGCGCCGAGGTCTACCGCTATGTAAAAACCGGAAATGGAAAACTGATTGACTACGGACTGCGTAACCCGACAGGCATCCAAAAGATCGAAGCCTACGAACTTCCCAGTGATGATGAACTGATTATGCAGGAAGTTGAACAGCTTATCTGCGAGACTTGCTTTCTAAGCGAGCAGTGCAATCGCAATTACTGCACAATGGATCCAAAGAAAAAGCGTTTGCTCAAACAAGAAATGTTCCGTGCAATAAAGGCACAGACAGATAAGGAGACGCAGAAATGAAACGATTCTTTCTTATGTGGGGACTTGTAATTGCATTGTTGCTGAGTGGGTGCGGATCGTCGGCATCCCGTGTTGAAACACTGAAAAGCTGGTCTTTCCAGTATAACGAGGGGACAAGTGATTACAGCCTTTTCTTTGGCTTGGCTGATAAAAATGATAAGTCCCTGTCAGCCGATGTCGATGTGGATATTCGAATCGTAAATGATGCGGATGAAGAGGTCTATACTGGTACAAAATCCGTTTCTCCTGATGATTTCAGCTACTATACCAGCCAAGCTGCCGGAGAGCAATATCTTGCCAATGTGAGAATCCCTGCCGCTGAGATCAAAGCCGGAAAATCCGCAAGCGGGAAGATTTATTTCACCGTGTACAAGGAAAACGCAGTTCAGTTTGACGAAGTAAACTGGGATGCTCTGTATTGCTTGCCTATTGAAGATGTTCAAGTGACGTTTGATTCATTTCCGCTCGATCTGAAGGTGAAGGACTTCATGGGGAGTACGGCATCCGTGATCCAAATTCAAGGAGCCGAATTTAAGTTTGACAAAGACTATTCTCCGCAGCTGACCATTACAATTACCGGAGAAAAGAAGAGCGGGAACAGTGATTCCGGGTATGATATGATTAGTTATAAGCTGTATGACAGTGCGGGTTATCTGGTAGACTCTGGCAATATATACCTATCTTCTCTGAGCGCCGGAGATAAGTTCAAGGATGACTCTGTTGTGATCTATGACATTACTCCCGGCGAATCCTACACATTCCAGTTATCAGAGTATAGCTGGTGAGCATTCGTAATTTTTCACGAACATAAGGGCTTGGGACTATCCCAAAAATGCAAACAGGGCGTTTCGGCGGTCAGCCGGAACGCTCTGTTTTTTCGGTGTGGGTACTCACCGGATTTGCTTGCTGCACTGCAAGAAAATCCCGGTCAACCCACGCCATTTTTCGCAAGTGTAGCTACACTTGCTGTGCTTGCTCTTCCTCTCATAATCGCATTGACTCGAACGTTTGTTCTTGCTATAATTAGGCCAAGAGATTAAAAAAGTCTTGGAACGCAGCTGATTTTCATTGGAAAATGGCGGCATCGCCGCCTTGATTACCGGCTTGCACAGGCGAACGAGCCTGTCAAGGACGCGCAGCGAGGCAAAGCCGACTCCTTGACTGGCACGGACGGCTGTGCGACCCGGCAAACTGCCTGCAAGTCTCCTGTGAATCCCGGTACATTGCCCAGTGGAATCCCGGAAATTGTCGTGATATACTGAATAGCAATAGGTCATATCACGCACTTTGCTCCGGGAGATTCATGCGGCACTGCCCGGAAATCTGAACGAAAAGGAAGGTGCAAATGGATAACAAGAAACGTAACGTCCAAGTGGAATCGGACGGCAGCCGCAGTGCCCCCGTTCCTCTCTGGCGGGAGTTACCGCAGATCACGGTACGCCTGAAAGAAGGAAACACCATCTACCGCTTTACTGCCAGCTTTGACGGAAAGCACACCCTTCCCGAAAAGGCGGTGAAGATGATCGACTCCGAAGGGAGTGTGTGATCGTGACCAACAGCAACCTTGTCTTGGCAGACTGTCCTCAGATGATGGAGGAATCTACTATGAAGCAGTCTGACAAAATTACCGCGCTGTATTGCCGCCTGTCCCGTGACGATGAATCACAGGGCGACAGTAACAGCATTGTGAATCAAGAGTTACTATGTAGAGGGTGGTTTCTCCCACCTAATACATATGACTGCGGCTCATTTGTGGTGAATGGAACAGCAGTTGTAGGAAAGGAGCAGAATATTCCTTATAATTGCTGAAAATCAACACAAAAAGGAGCTGATTCTTATGAAGTCTCTATTTGAAGAAATGGGCGGCACTTACCGTCAGGAGGGCGATTATCTTATCCCAAACCTTGCGCTGCCGGACGAACCAGAATACCAAATCGGCAAGTACGGGCGTATGCGCCGCAATTATCTGAAAGAACATCGTCCTGTTCTCTATGCAAACCTGCTCACAAGCGGAACGCTGCATCGGCACCTTGCCGAGATCGACCAAGCCTGCAATGAGCGTATGGAAATCATCGTTTCCGATATGGCAAGGCAGGAAGATGTGACCGAAGCGCTCAAAGCCGCCGATCAAATGGAATGGGTGCGCCGCATGAACAGCATCCGCAATCGTGCGGAGGAAATCGTTTTGACCGAGCTTGTATATGAATGACAAATGCCCGTTATTGGCTGTATGACCGATAACGGGCATTATCTTTATTCTTTTGGTGCTATAAACTTGTATTTGCCCTTTCCAAAGCCGCTGACAGGCTCAATCAAATCCGCATTTTTCAGTTTTGTAATGAGATTCCCTGCGGCAGTAACAGAATCCTTTGTGATAGCAGCGATGTCAGATCGGCCAAAGACGCCATCAGCGCCCATATTTGCAAATACCGCTTTTGCCTTTGCAATCGTGCCTTGGCTTGCGTTCAGCCGGTCAATCGCAACCTCAATCGCAACATTTTCGTTCTCGATCGTAACCTTGTTTGCGGTTGCCGCAGTTCCGTAATTCAGATTATAGAGCGTAACTTGAAAAGAACTGGCATCCGAATAGAATTTAGGCTCCAGCTCATCGCGGTAATTGTGAGCGGCACGGTAGGTTTCCGTGATTTTCTTAAAGCCGCTGCCTTGCCGCTCCATATAGCCCAATCGTCCGAAAATATCTGCAAGGACGGGATTGCGGCGCGTAGAGGAAATGCTGGACAGATCCCGCTCCTGTATCCGTGTTCCGTCTGCCATACCACCGGGAGAATGGATAGTAAGACGGTCATCATAAATATCGATGTGAACCTCGCTACCCAAAATCAGATAATCCCGATGGATCAGCGCATTGACAAGCGCCTCAAAAACGCTCCGCTCGCAGTAGTCGGGCATCTCAACACGAGAATCGGCGGTTTTCTTCCAGCGTGTTTTCATATTCCGCTTAACAAAACTGACACCCTCATTGAGCAGAATGATCAAGCTGCCAGAGTATTCCGCGCTGTCAAGTGCATCTACCATACCGCCGCTTTTATCAAGGCCGTTCCAGCGTGTGCAGAACAGGCGGGAATGCCGGATGGGAGAATCGTCTGCAAGCAAGGCGCCTGCATTGGTCAGCTTGCCGTGTTCGTCCCGCATATCGAAGGAATCGAACAGCTTTTCTTCCATGCTGTTGCCCGTCCAAGCCTTATACCGTTCGCGCAGCTTGGAAAAAGCGTAATCCTTGAAATCATACTCGGAAACCAGTTCGTCATAGGTGCGGTGCATCCCCTTGAGAATCAGCTGGTTCAGCGCATAGGACGGGGCGATCACGCTTTCATTGCCGATGCGGATATACGCCTCCATAACGCCGTCTGCTTTGTAGTAATACGGTGTGGAGCGCCCTGCGAACACAGACAGCACAAGAATGTCCTTGCCGTCCTCCCGCTCCGGTGCGAGGACAAAACTCGGATAAGGCGTGATACGCTCTTTAATCAACCGGCTGATTGCCTCTGCATCGGTCTGCGCGTCAGCTAAGCCGACAACATTTCTGTCATTATCAATACCAAAAAACAGCGTGCCTCCAATGCCATTTGCAAAGGCACTGACGCTTTTGAGCCAGCTTTTCGGCTTCTTTACCTCCAGCGCGACCTTGAAATCACATTCGGTCGCTTCTGCAATCCAGCGGTCAATCATCATTCTCACCGTCCTGTCCCTTATTCTTTCCCCTGCTCTTATAAACATTATACTGATTCTTGCACCGGGCGCTGCAAAATGCGGAATTGGCCCGACTGCCGAGGAACACCTTCTGGCAGTGCTTGCACAGCCGCAAGGGTTTTGCGTCGTCCACCAGCATAAAGCTGAACATCATCTGCACGCCCAGCAGCAGGGAATGAAAGTCCCAATAGATGGTGGGCTTGTCCAGCAGTTCAATATGATAGGTAGGCGCAATGCCGCCGAAGGCAGCCATGGCCTTGCGGTAAAGATTTCTTGTATCCTCGTCAATGCTGTCGTAGTCGTTATAGTACAGAATAGAGGTGGTCAGCGTGAACGCCCAATCCTTGAACTGCTGGGCAACCCAATCATACGGCTCGGCATATTCCCGCTGGAAGCTCATGTTCTTCGCCATTGGCTCATCCATAAAGGTCATGGTCAGGGCAATCATCATATTATCCCCGGAAACATTCCAACTGGATTCCACGCCCTTTTTCACCACATCCAATTTGTCGAAGGGATAGAACAGAGCAAGATAATCCTCTGTTGCCATGCTTTCTTCCTTGATGAAGTGATTCTTCGGCAGATAAACCGCCTCGTAGTCCATAAACGACGGCGTGGTGGGCAGTGCCGTCATCAGCCCCAACAGACCGTAATGGGTCACAAAAGCCAAAACTGCCTTTTCCACCTCGTCCTCCGGACTGCGGTTCATCATCAGCATACCAACATTCAGTGCTTCCAGCACCATCTCGGAGGAATCCTTCAGCGGGTTATAGATGTCGGGCTTTGCCGCCTTTTCCGGCGTAATATAGCGTTTTCCGTCCTTGCCGGTCTTGATCTCATAGCGGTCATACCGCACCCAATGGGAACGGGACTGCGCAAACAGATTGTTCATGACGCTGTTCCTCTCAATTCGTAATCCATCTATATATTAACCATATTACCATTGTATCAACCGTCCTTGGCATCGTCAAGGGCGGCTTTCTTTTTTCTCGGCTTCGTTTTATTCTCCCTGCGGATCACGGCATCCTTGCCCATGGTTTGCAGCAGCGCTTCATATTCCTCCATGAACTCGCGCTCCCGCAGCGTAAAGCTATGATCGTTTTCCAGCTTTTCGCTCAGATGCTCATACATCCGCTTTTGCAGCTTTTTCTGAATGGTCATCCGCAGCTTTCGGATATTTCGGTCGGACTGCCCTCGGATGGCGGCAAGCCTTGTGGTGCTGTATTGCTTGACGAACAGGTAATACAGCACCTCCTTCTGCTCATCGCTGAGGGCGAAAAAAAGCTTGGAGAGAAAACGGTTCGCAGTCAGCTCGTGCAGCTCGTATGGACAGGAGAAGATGATGTCGAGAAAGTTTCCCTGACAGAGCTGGCGGAACCTCGGCAGATTCATCCACAGCGGGGCGATCTTCGGATCAGGTACCGCCTGAAACTCCAACGGCACATCCCCACGCAGGTTCTCATAGTCACGTTCCCGGCGCTCCCGGTTCCTGTCCAGCTTATTCCACTCGTCTACTACAGTCAGAAAGTCGGATTCTGTCCGGGCTGCTTCCTCCAGCCGCCGCAGAGCCTCTGCGCGAATTTCACGCTTGAGCCGCTTCTCACTGGTGGGCGCCGCTTCTTCCTCCTCGTCCTCCAGCTCGGCATTATAGTCTCTGGGGTGTTCGTCCTGCTCCAGCTCGCTTTCCAGCTCCAGCGTACGTTCCTCTGCAAGCGCCTCCTCCAGCGTCTCGTCCACCGGCGCACCGTCAGACGCATCCTCCCAATCGGCAAAGCTGTCCTCATCCATTTTAAGACCGGTTTCCTCTATTTGCTCCTCGGCAACTTCTTCCTCATCGGAAAAATCATCATCCCACAGCAGTTCATCCTCCCACGGTTCCATGACAGCTTCACCTCCCCGAAAAAATATTTTTCTTTTTTTCAAAAACAGTTCCGATTTACACCCTGTATTTCTCCTATTAGTAGAGAAAGTAATCTTGACGCGAATTACACAGGTTACTTCTCAAAGCCATCAACGAAGAAAAGGAGGATATGGAACATGGAAAACCAACAGAAAGCCACGGTTGGCTTACAGCCAACGGAACCAAACACATTATATCAAAAACCAACCAATCGCGCAAGGAGGATGCCTATGGAGCAGAACAAACGAGAACAGTTTATCATCCGCCGGATTGGCGGTACAACCTACAAGGTCAGAGTTGTGTTCAACGAAAACGGCGGCGAGACTATGGAGGATAAAATTTTGCGGATTGTACGCAATGATATGGTTACAAACGACGGAACCTATGGTATAATGGAGGCACCACAAATGAGCCGACAGTCTGAAAGGAGCGCATCATGAGCGTGAAACAGGCTGAAAGCAAAATTACCGCTCTCTATGAGCGGCTGTCCCGTGACGATGACAACGCCGGGGATAGCAATTCCATCGTGAATCAGAAAAAATATCTCGAAAGCTATGCCCAGCAGAGAGGCTACACCAACTGTCGGCACTATACGGACGACGGCTGGAGCGGCGGCAATTTCGAGCGTCCGGCATGGAAACAGCTTATCGCGGATATTGAGGCAGGCAAGGTTGCCCATGTGATCGTCAAGGATATGAGCCGGGCGGGGCGTGACTATCTGCAAACCGGATTTTACACGGAGGTATTCTTCCGGCAGCACGGCGTTCACTTCGTTGCCATCGCAAACAGCGTGGACAGTGACGACCAGAACAGCAATGAGTTTGCCCCCTTCCTCAACATCATGAACGAGTGGTATCTGCGCGACCTGAGCCGCAAGCAGAAAACTGCAATCCGCGTCAAGGGAGAATCCGGCAAGCCTACCACCAACTGCGCCATCTATGGCTACAGGAAAGACCCGGAGAACAAATACCATTGGCTGATCGACGAGGAAGCCGCTGCCGTGGTGCGGCGCATTTTCCGATTGACCATTGAGGGCAAAGGTCCCTACGATATTGCCCGTATTCTCTTTGAGGATAAGGTGGAGACGCCCGCCGTGTACTTCGGCAAGCAGGGCAAGGGCATCTGGAAAAGCAAAGAGGAATTTTCCAATCCCTATAACTGGAGCGGCTATGTTGTGGGACAGATCCTCTCCAAGCCGGAGTATATGGGGCATACGGTGAATTTTCGCTCCCACAAGCAGTCCTACAAGGATAAAAACGCCGTGATGAATCCCAAGGAGGATTGGCTGATTTTTGAGAATACCCACGAGGCCATTGTGGACAGGGAAATATGGGAGCTTGCGCAAAAGCTCCGCAAGACGCCCAAGCGCATCGACACGCTGGGTGAAGCGAATCCACTGACCGGCCTTTTGTACTGCGCTGACTGCGGCGAGAAGATGTATAATCACCGCTCCAAGGGCGGCACGGAGAATAATCCCTATCCATCTGACTTTTTCGATTGTTCCTCCTATACCCTCGCCCGGCAGAAAAGAACTGCCGCCTGCTGCGGCCATTATATCACGACCAAGGCTCTGCGAACTCTGATTCTGGACACCATCCGCACGGTCAGCACCTTCGCAATTTCCAATCAGGCGGCGTTCATGGAAAAGGTGCGCTCTGCCTCCCAGCTCCGGCAGGCAGAAGCGGCCAAGGATGCCAAGCGAAAGCTGAGCAAGGACAAAAAGCGCATTGCCGAGTTGGACACCATCATCAAAAAGCTCTATGAATCCTTTGCCGTCGGGCGTATCACCGATGAACGCTTTGACAGTTTGCTGGCAGATTACGAAGCAGAGCAGAAAGCGCTGCAAATTTCTGTCACAGAAGCGGAAGAAAGGCTGTCCGCTTTCGCTGAAGACACCGCCCGCGTGGAGCAGTTTCTGGAGCTGGCAAAGAAGTACACCGATTTTTCCGAGCTGACCACGCCCATGATCAACGAATTTATTGAGAAAATCATCGTCCACGCCCCGGAGCGCATCGACGGCGACCGGGTGCAGGAGGTGGAAATCCACCTTCGGTTTATCGGACAGTTTGAGCTACCCGCACCGGAGCTGACCGAGGAAGAAATCAAGCGGCAGGAGCAACTCAAGCGACATCGCATTAAAAGCCGGGAACGGTATCAGAAAATCAAGGCTGGTGAACACGCTGTCGGTCAGCCTTTCATGCTGACCTGCAAGTGCTGCGGGCAGGAATTTGAATCCAAGCGGACAAATACCCTGTTCTGCGGCCCCAACTGCCGGGCAAAATTCTACAGGCAGGAGGCGGCGGAAAGCCGTAGCCGGGCGTGTACCTGTGAAAACTGCGGCAAGGAGTTTATCACAACAAGGTCAGATGTGAAATATTGCAGTGACGATTGTCGGTATGCAGCACAGATCAAGCGGCAGGGCGCACGGAAGAAAGCCTTGCGAGAAGCTAAGAACGAGAAAGAAGCGAAAACAGAATAAGAAAGACGCAGACGGCGGCTTGCCCCACATCGGGCAGGCCGCCGTTTTTGCGCAGAAATGGAGGTATCATGCGCATTTTTGAAATCGTAAAAGAGAATGTCAATCTGCGGGAGGCGGCAGAGCTGTACGGGATCGATGTGAACAGGTATGGAAAAGCTCTCTGCTCCTTTCACAACGACCGGCACCCCAGCCTGTATGTGGCCGACGACCACTATTATTGCTTCGCCTGCGGGGAACACGGAGACGTGATCGACTTTGTAGGCAGGCTATTTCAGCTATCGCCGTATGATGCGGCACGGAAGCTGATGGCAGATTTTCATCTCAGCCCGGACAAGCCGCCCAGCGCAGCAGCGATCCACGCAAAGCATATCCGAACAGAAGCACAGCAGCTCATGGAAAACGAGCGGCTGTGCTTTTCTGTTCTGTCGGATTACGCCCGTGTACTGCGGGACTGGAAGGTGCGGTATGCGCCGCAGTCGCCTGACGAGCCTGTTCATGCACGGTTCGTGGAAGCCTGTCACAAGCTCGATGAGACGGAATACTATCTGGACATTCTGTGCGCCGGAGATTCCCACGAACGTGCCGAGGTGGTGCGGCAGCAGATGGCGGATGGAAAGCTGGAAGAGCTGCGGCAAAGATTAGAGGAAATTCACAAGGAGGACGAAAATGACAACAACACCGCAGGCGTGGCCTGACTGGTATGACGGCAGACACATCAATGAAGTGCTGTTCTGCCAGCAATTTCTGGACAAACACCCCATGAAATGTGTGCGCGGGCGGCTGTTCACGGTGGATGGGCTGATTGAGGACGAGGGACAGATCGGCAATCTCATTCTGGAGGAAATCTCCGGCGTGCTGACCGCTAACCTCTCCAAGACGGTTGCGAACCTGCTTGCCAGCATCAAGCTGCAAGCGTATTCACCGCCGCTGCCCATCGAGACGGACCGCATCCATGTTGCCAACGGAACGTATTTCATGGACGGCAGCTTCACCGCCGACAAGAGCTACTGCAACAACCGCCTGACCGTCATTTATAATCCAGACGCACCCACTCCGAAAAAGTGGCTGCATTTCCTATCCGAACTGCTGCAACCGGAGGATATTCCCACCTTGCAGGAGTTTTTGGGTTACTGCCTGCTGCCCACCACTAAGGGGCAGAAGATGCTCATGCTCATCGGCAAGGGCGGCGAGGGTAAAAGTCGCATCGGGCTGGTTATGCGCTCGCTGCTGGGCGACAGCATGAATACCACCAGCATCCAAAAGGTGGAGAGCAACCGGTTCAGCCGTGCAGACTTGGAAAACAAGCTCCTGATGGTGGATGACGATATGGACATGAGCGCTCTGCCCAAGACCAATTATATCAAGTCCATCGTGACCTCCGAGTGCAAGATGGACATGGAGCGCAAGGGCGTGCAGAGCTACCAGAGCCAGCTTTATGTTCGATTTCTCTGCTTTGGCAACGGTGCGCTCACCGCCCTGCACGACAAGTCCGACGGCTTCTTTCGCCGCCAGATCGTGCTGACCACCAAAGACCGGCCCACAGGCAGAGCGGACGATGCGTTTCTGGTGGACAAGCTGCTGCGGGAAAAGGAAGGCATCTTCCTCTGGTGCCTGGAGGGGCTGTATCGGTTGATCGGGAACAACTATCAGTTCAGCATTTCGGGCAAGGCCAGAGAAAATATGGAGACGGTCAAGCGCAGCAGCAACAATGTGATCGAGTTTCTGCAATCTGAGGGATATATCCGCTTCAAGGCAGACAGCGAAGCCAGCTCCAAGGCACTGTATGAGGCGTATCAGCGCTGGTGCGAGGACAATGCGCAGAAGCCCATGTCTGCAAACAGGCTCAGCTCCGAACTTGCGCAGAACGACCGCCTTTACAACGTGGAAGCCACCAACAATGTCCACGTCGGCGGCAAACGGGTGCGTGGTTTTATGGGCATCGAGGTGGTCAATCCGCTGCCGTATTAAAAATGAGAACCAGACTTCAAAATTGCCGTACACGCCGTACACTCTGTACGGCAGTTTTCAACTTCATCTGCAAAATACGATTTTGCTTGTGCCTGCCGTGGAGTATTTCACGGCAGCGTGTAAAAACTGCCGCTGAATCGGCGACCGGTACGCTAAACCGGCGTACAGCAGCGTACACGAGCCGGTCTTGCCGTACAGAGCCGTACACCGACGGCTCATTTTTTCAGCCCTGCAATCAATCCTTGTGAAATTCATGAAAATTTTCACTGTAAGTCGAACGCAATGCACCGCCCAGTGATTTACCGAGAGGTGAAGCCTCTGCACCGGGATGTAGCCTATCCCACCGTTCCGCATGAACTCACGCAGAACGATGAAGTCGATAGGGGGCTGCTGCGTACAGGGCATCACCGTCGGAAATCTGAGCGGATTTGTGGCATGGTGGATTTTTCATCTCCCCGCACACCAGCATCACCGATACGAAACCACACTACACGAAATTATGGAGGTAAAAATTGATGAAATCCAATCTGAGAAACGAGATCAAGTCGTACATCGTCCGTCAGGGAATGACCATGCAGGAAGTGGTCGATCTGCTGCGGGATGAACACGGCTGGTCTGACAGCGTTTCTAACCTTTCAAACAAGCTCCAGCGGGAGTCCCTGCGATACACGGAGGCCGTCCAACTTGCCGACGCTCTGGGCTATGAGATCATCTGGCAGAAACGAAAGTGAGGAGGGATTTTTATGACAGATGCAGAGAAGAAACTGCTGCAAGCACAGCACCGCTTGGAAGAAGCGCAGGCGCGGAACCGAGTCAAGGAGCGAAAAGCGAGGACGCGCAGGCTCATTCAGAAGGGTGCGATTCTGGAAAAGGTGCTGCCAGAGGTTCAAGCTATTGAGCTGTCTGAGCTGGAGGGGTATCTTTCACGGAAACTGGGAAAACAAATCTAAATTTCAGATAGGAGGTCTCCGGGAAGCCGGGGGCCTCCTTCTTTTTTCTCCCGTAAGGGCGCACTTACTCACCACCCTAAAGGGCAGTGGTATTTCCTGCGGAAATCGTGCGCTCTGCGAGGCGGATGCGGCTGCTGCGGCAGCCTCCAGACAATGCCACAGCACTTGCAGGGTGCTGCTGTCATCGTCTGCGCAGGTCGCAGTTGTTTCTGCTTTGGAAACAGCTTGCACCCTGCCCGCACAAACCTGCCACCGGCAGCTTTGTTTGCGGCTATGCCCGAAGCTCATCTTCGGGGCATTTTCTCTTTTGCGAAAGAGAAACAGAAAAAGGAAGAACGAGGTGAAGAAGATATGGCGATTTATCATTTGGAAGCGAAGGTGGTCAGCCGGGGCGCAGGCCGCTCCGCAGTAGCTGCTTCTGCCTATTTGAGCTGCTCCCGCCTGTATAACGATTACGACGGGATTCAGCACGACTACACGAAAAAACAAGGGCTTGTCTGGCAGCAGATGTTTCTGCCGGAATATGCCCCACAGGAATGGCAAGACAGAGAAAAACTGTGGAACGCCGTGGAGGAAGTAGAGACAGCAAAAGACAGCAGGCTTGCCCGTGAGTTTGTTGTGGCTCTGCCCATAGAGCTAAACCGGGAACAGCAGATCGAGCTGCTGCAAGACTTTATCCGGGAGCAATTTGTGTCCGATGGAATGTGCGCCGACGCTGCCATCCACGACACCGACGGTCACAATCCCCACGCCCACATTCTCCTGACGGTGCGCCCGCTGGATGAGCAGGGACGCTGGCAGTACAAGACCGAAAAAGAATATCTCTGTATGAGAAACGGTGAAGAACGAGGCTTCACCGCCGCCGAGTTCCGGGCGGCGCAGAACGAGGGCTGGGAGAAGCAATATCCCTACAAGGTCGGCAAAAAGAAGGTCTATATGACACCGTCTGCTGCCGAGGCGCAGGGACTCATCCGGGCTGACAAGCATCCGAAGAGCACCCGCTACGGCAGACAGAACCCCATCTCCGAACGTTGGAATAGTGAGGAGCAACTTGTGACATGGCGGGCTGCATGGGCGGATGTGACCAATCTCTATCTGGAGCGCGCCGGACGGGCGGAGCGAATCGACCACCGCAGCAACGCAGCCAGAGGTCTGGATGAGCAGCCTACCATCCATGAGGGAGTGACCGCACGGGCGCTGGAGCGGAAAGGGATCATTGCTGACCGCTGCGAGATCAACCGGCAGATCAAGGCGGACAATGCCTTGCTGCGGGAGCTGAAAGCTGCGGTCAGGAAGCTGGCACAGGCGGTAAAGAACACCCTCCCGGTTATTGCCGAGGCGATGGAAAAGCTGCGGGCAAATATGATTGTTTTCCGCTATCAGCTGCGGCATATCGGCCGGGGCAGGCAGCGCATGAAAGATTATATCCACGCGGTTCAGCCGAATCTGGTGCGCTATACCGAGCTGGTTCAGGAGATTCGGGGCAAGGGCAAGGAACGCAAGTCTTTGCTTGCCCAAAAGAAGGAGACACCCCTCTATCTCATCCCGAAGCAGTGTGAACTGTCCCGCCATATTGCGGAGCTGACCGAGGAATTGGAAGAGCTGAAATCCGAGAAGGATATGCTGCTGCACTCGCTGGAATGCAGTGACGATGCCGGTATCGCTGCTGTGAAAAAGGACATTTCCACGATGGAAGCCGCACTAAAAAAGCTGTCGCAACAGGAAGAAAAGTACACGGCTGAGCTGAACGACGCTTTGCAGCAGTATGCTGATTTGAAGACGCAATCGGCAGAATTCGACCCAGACGAATTGCAGGACGCAAGGCTCGACCTGCGTCCTGCAATGGAGCGCTCTGTGGTTGACCGTGTGCAGTCTGCTTACGGAGATAAGTACGATTACTTGATGATGTACGACAGCAAGCGGGATGTTGCTGATATACTTCATGAGGAAACGGAAGCTCGCTCCATCCGTGAACATCTGCGTCAGAAACAGCAGGCACAGCAGAAGCAAAACAAGAAGAACAGCAGAGACACTTGGGAACGATAATATATATATGCTACCACATTCTTGCGCTTACCTCTATCCCAACTATTGACATAGAGCCGCACAAATTTAAAGGAGCACGGTCGTGGCTGACCGTGCTCCTTTAGCATCGCTTGCGATGCATAGTCACAGATGGAATCTGTGTCAAAGGGGTTCGGGGTCAATCCCAAATTTTGTGTAAACGCTAAATTGCGGTGCAAAATAGAGCAAAAATGTTTTAAGGCGGGAGCGGCGCAAGCTGCTGCCGCCTTTTCTACAAAAATAACAGCGCTTCGAGGGGATGTCAAGGGTGGAGGTGTCAGCCTCCGTTCATCTCGACTCTTGACATTCCGGTTGCAGCCGGTCAGTCCGGCATGCGGTCGGCAAAGAACACCGCTAACTGTGCGTGAATTACGCTCCAGTCCTGCCGCCTTCCGGTCCACTTCTTCGTAATATCCATCATGGCCAGATACAGCATCTTCAGCAGACTGTCATCCGTAGGGAATACCGATTTTGCCTTGGTCACTTTCCGAAGCTGCCGGTTAAAGCCCTCAATTGCGTTGGTCGTATAGATCAGGCGGCGCACCTCCTGGGGATATTTGAAATAGGTGCTCAGGTTGGACCAATTCTCCCGCCAGGACGGAGCGATCTTCGGGTATTTTTTGTCCCAGCGTTCAGAAAAGGTGTCCAGAGCGTCCAGCGCAGCAGCCTCATCGACTGCGGCGTAGACTGCCTTCAAATCTGCCATGAGTGCCTTTATGTCCTTGTAGGATACATATTTGCTGGAATTTCGGAGCTGATGGATAATACAGTTCTGGATTTCCGTTTTAGGAAATACGGCTTCAATGGCAGTGGAAAACCCGGTCAAATTATCTGTGCAGGCGATGAAAATGTCCTCAATTCCGCGGTTTTTTAGGCTGTTGAGTACCGTTGCCCAGTATTTGGCGCTTTCATTTTCACCGACCCACATGCCCAGAACATCTTTCCTACCGTCCAGATCAATACCGATGGCGATATAGACTGCCTTCTTCACGATCTGCCCTTCGCTGCGGACATGGTAGTGGATGGCATCCATGAAAACCACCGCGTAGACGCTCTCCAACGGCCGCTGCTGCCATTCTTTTGCGATAGGGAGAATCTTGTCCGTGATGCGGCTTACGGTCGTGTCAGATACCTCTACGCCGTAGATCTCCTGAATATGGGTCTCTATATCCGACGTGGTCATGCCCTTGGCGTACATGGACAGGATCTTCTCCTCGATGTCCTGACTGATGCTGGTCTGGTTTTTCTTCAGCACATGAGGCTCGAATTCCCCCTTACGATCCCGGGGCACGGATATCTCCACATCACCAAAGCTGGTGCACAGCGTTTTGCTGCTGTGCCCGTTCCGGCTGTTGTCCGTGTCCTTATTTTTATAGTCGTACCTGCTGTAGCCCAGTTCGTCGTCCAGCTCAGCATTAAGGCCGTTTTCCATGAACTCGGCAATCGTCTCTTTGAACAGGCTCTGGATGTCGTCCATGCTGCCGATGTTCGCCATCTGCAACAGCTCTCTGATCTTTTCCCTGCGGGCATTTTCTTCCGGTGTGCGTTTCTCTCTTGCCATAATAAAACCTCCACTGTGGTGCTTCTATTATACACCACCTTGGAGGTTTACACAAAATATGGGATGGTCTCGGGGTTCGAGGATTTTATCCCAGACAGGCGATTTATAAGCCCCTGCTGCGGCAGGGGCTTATAAATTTTGCATGAGTGGGTACCGCCATGCATTGCTCGTTAAGATCGTGCCCAACTTTTTTACTTACGCCGCATCGAATATTTGCGAGATAACAGCCCCTGTATATGCGCCTGCTGCACTGGCAATTAAGTTCACAAGTTCAGATTTTGCTTTTTGCTCACTTAACTTCAACAATTCATCACCACGAGGAGAACAGTCGTATGCGTTAGCACCATGTGGCGAGCCACATTTCGTCATTTCATAGGCTCACTAAAGAAGAGAAACCATTATCTCAGCTTATCGTTTCGATTTCTCCAAGCAAATCATTTTTTCCTGAGTTGCTAATTTTATCTGCAAAATTGACTTATTTATGAGGACTATCATAATCTGCACGCGCTGGAACACAAGAGCAACTTTTTGAAATAACGTACCTTTGAGGAGTCTGGACTGGCTCCTCTTTTTTGTTGCACAAATTGTGCAGGCGGTGCTTGCACAATTATCAACCTAACATCTGCATTCCATACAATCTCGATATTGTCCTCCTGTTGTTCTGCGTTATGCTTTCTCCGTGCATTTTCGTATTATTTATTCTGCCATCTGACTTCGCCCTT